>Ga0256837_1000429_pt1 | contig 35625 bp, 31 predicted proteins | sample 4562384metaG_FD_185976 | JGI IMG/M metagenome (GOLD analysis project Ga0256837, IMG submission 185976) | Hydrothermal vent microbial communities from Guaymas Basin, Mexico - 4561-384 | ecosystem: Environmental > Aquatic > Marine > Hydrothermal vents | place: Mexico: Guaymas Basin | collected... | reverse complement strand
TAACATCTTTAGAGAGAATGATGCATAGAGGCGCTGTAGGTGCCGATGGTAAAAGTGGAGATGGTAGTGGATTGCTATTATCAATTCCTGATCAATTTATGAGAAAAGTTGCACTAGAAGAGGGCGTGGACCTTCCAAAGCAATATGCAATTGCGATGATTTTTTTTAAAACAACAAATCAAATAGAAACTTTTAAGAATTTTTGTGAAAAAAATGATTTAAAAGTTATTTTAGATAGAAAAGTTCCAGTAGATACAGAGGCTCTAGGTGCACAGGCTTTATCAATTTTACCAAATATAACACAAGTTTTTGTTGTACCAAATACTTTGGTGTCATCAAAAAGATTTGATGCCATGTTATATCTTGCAAGAAAAGAATCAGAACATGCATTAAAAGATGAGGAAGATTTTTATATTCCTACATTTTCATCTACAGTTATTGCTTATAAAGGGCTTGTTATGCCTACAACAATTAAGCAATTTTATATTGATTTACAAGATGAAGATTTTAAAATATCATTTGCTTTATTTCATCAAAGATTTTCTACAAATACACTTCCAAAATGGAGACTTGCTCAACCATTTAGAGGAATTGCTCATAATGGTGAGATTAACTCTATTGAAGCAAATCGATTTAATGTAGAAGTTAAAATGCAAGCAATTGAATCAGAAATATTTACACCAGAAGAGTTAGATAGAATTTTCCCACTATTACAACAAGGTGGTTCAGATAGCGCTTCTTTAGATAATATGTTTGAATTTTTAATCCTAAACGGTATGGATTTCTTTAAGGCTGCAAGAAGTTTAGTTCCAGCACCTTGGCAAAATGCACCATACATGGATAGTGAACTTAGAGCATTTTATGAATATTGTGCGATAAGATTTGAAGCATGGGATGGTCCTGCTGCTGTTAGTTTAACAGATGGTAGACATATTGGTTGTGTTATAGATAGAAATGGTTTAAGACCATCAAAATATTTTAGAACTAAAGATGATAGACTATTTATCACAAGTGAATATGGTGTAGTAATATTTCCAGAAGAAGATATTATAGATAGAGGTAGATTACAAAGTGGTCAGATGATAGGTATAGATCTTAAAAATGGAACAATACTTAAAAATGATGATATTAATGACTATCTAAAATCTTCACAAAATTATGAAAAATGGCTTACTTCAAATATGCAATATCTTCAAGAGTATATAGAAGATGCTTTTGTTGATTTAAGTGATTATAAATTTGATGATATAACAAGTAGACAAAAGTACGCAAATATTACTTATGAAACATTAGATCAGATGATTATTCCTATGGCTGATGAAGCAAAAGAACCAACTGGTTCTATGGGTGATGATACACCTTTAGCATGTTTTTCAAAAAAACATAGAAATTTTACAGATTTTTTTAGACAAAAATTTGCACAAGTAACAAATCCTCCAATTGATCCATATAGAGAAAAAATAGTTATGAGTTTAAATACAGGTATAGGTCATACATATAATATACTTGAAGAGAATGAACATAATTCAAAGAGATTAAAAGCTGCATCACCAGTTCTTATGAAAGAAAAATTTGATGTTATGTTAAGTTTTGGAGATAAAAATTCTCCAAGATATGATGAAGATTTTATCAATAAAACTTTTAGTACAACATTTACAACAAACTTAAAAGAGGCATTGGTTACATTATATGCAAATGTTAAAAATGCAATTGAAAATGAAAATGTAAGTGTTGTTATCTTAGATGATAGATCAATAGATAATAAATCTAAAATAATACCAGCAGCAATGGCTGTTGGATATGTAAATCATCAGTTAGTAAAAGAGAAGATAGCAAAAAAAGTTTCTATTGTTTTGGCTTCTTCAGAAATTTATGATCCACATAGTGCGGCAGTTATGTTTGCATTTGGGGCAACTGTTATATATCCTTACATGATGTATGCATCAATTGTTTCTTTTTATGAAAGAAAAAATATATCAACTGTAGGTTTACAACAAAAACTTAAAAATAGTACAAAAGCAATTGGTGCTGGGCTTCTTAAAATTATGTCAAAAATGGGTATTGCAACAATGGCATCATATAGAAACTCATCATTATTTGATGTATTAGGTTTAAGTGATGAAATTTGTGCTGAGTGTTTTACTCATGCAAATAGTGATTTAGCTGGTTTGGGGTATGAAGATATTGAAAAAAGAATAGAAACTTCACATTTTGATGCATACTACAATGATAAATCAATGTTTCCTTTAGAGATGGGTGGATTTTATAAATACCTTGATGGTTCAGAGTATCATGATTATTCTCCTGCTATTACTAAAGCGATGCATAATAAAAACCCAAGTGAAAATGAATCTATTCATGATTTTAAAGGATTAAAAAATTTAATTGAGGGTAGAGATAAAAAATTTATAAGAGATTTCTTTGACTTTAATAGTGACAAAAAATCTATATCTATTGATGAAGTTGAAGATAAAAGTGAGATTTTCAAAAGATTTGCAGCTGCAGCTATGAGTTGTGGTTCTATTTCTGTAGAAGCTCATGAATCAATAGCAGTAGCAATGAATACAATCGGAGCTCAATCAAATTCAGGAGAGGGTGGAGAAGATCCAAAAAGATTTAATACACTTAAAAACTCTAAGATAAAACAGGTTGCATCAGGTAGATTTGGTGTAACTCCAGGTTATTTAGTAAACTGTGAAGAGTTACAGATCAAACTAGCACAAGGTGCAAAACCAGGTGAAGGTGGACAACTTCCAGGTGCAAAAGTTACTCATATGATTGCAACTTTAAGACATACTACACCAGGAGTAACTCTTATATCACCACCTCCTCATCATGATATTTATTCTATTGAGGATTTAGCCCAATTAATTTTTGATCTTAAACAAATCAATCCAAAAGCTAAAATTGCAGTAAAACTTGTATCTACAGTTGGTGTTGGGACTATTGCTTCTGGTGTTGCTAAAGCGTATGCAGATAAAATTATTATTAGTGGGGCTGATGGTGGAACAGGAGCTGCGCCTCTAACATCTATAAAACATACAGGTAATGCTTGGGAACTTGGTCTTAGTGAAGCACATAATTCGCTAAAAGCAAATCATTTAAGAGGTATGGTTCATCTACAAACTGATGGTGGACTTAAAACTGGTATTGATGTTATAAAAGCAGCAATGCTTGGTGCAGAATCATATGCTTTTGGAACATCTGTTCTTACTCTTCTTGGTTGTAAAATACTTAGAATTTGTCATACAAATAAGTGTAGTGTTGGTGTTGCTACTCAAGATGAAGATTTGAGAGAAAAGTTTAGTGGTACAGTTGAAAGACTAATATCGTATTTTGAATTTTTAGCACAAGATGTTCGAGAGATTTTGGCAATATTAGGTTACTCAAAAATGGAAGATATTGTTGGTCGTAGTGATCTACTTAAAGTTTTAGATGATGAATTTGCTCAAAAGTTTGATTTCCAAAATATTTTAAGAAAAATAGATGGTATAGATACTTGTCAGCAAGAATTTAATGAACCATATGATAAAAATGAGAATTCACATAAACTATTAAAGCAAGTTATGCCAGCTATTAAAGATCCTTCAAAACCTATCGTAATAAATACAGAGATATCAAATCTTGATAGAAGTTTTGGTACTTTAGAATCAGGTGAAATCGCAAGATTATATGGTGATGCAGGATTACCTGATGATACAATTACATATAATCTTACAGGTGTTTCTGGTCAATCATTTGGAACATTTTTAAGTCGTGGTATCACTATGAATCTTTCAGGTGTAGCAAATGATTATGTTGGAAAAGGTATGAGTGGAGGAAAAATTATTGTAAATCCACTTCTTCAAGGTAGTGATTATGCAGGTGCTGGAAATACATGTTTATATGGTGCAACTGGTGGAAAACTTTATGTAAGAGCTTCTGTGGGTGAAAGATTTGCAGTTAGAAACTCAGGAACTATAGCTGTTGTTGAGGGTACTGGTGATTCTCCATGTGAATATATGACAGGTGGTATTGTTGTTATTTTAGGTAAAACAGGTATTAATTTTGGAGCTGGTATGACTGGTGGATTAGCTTTTATCTATGATGATAAAAGAGAATTTATTGACAATATGAACCAAGAGCTTATTGAAGCATTAAGAATTGATACTGATGATACAGAGTTAGAGAGAATTTATTTGAAAAATCTTTTAAAAGATTATGTATCTCATACTCAATCAGAAAAGGCACAAAATATATTAGATCATTTTAGATCAGAAATAAGAAACTTCTGGATGGTAAAACCAAAAGATATGAAAGTGTTACCACTTAACCCAGATGAGGGAGATTAAGATATGTTAAATTTTACAAAGATTGATAGAGCTAACCCAGTTAAAAGAGGGGTTATGGAGAGAATAAAAGACTTTAAAGAAGTTTATACAGTATTTGATAAAAATAAAGCAAGCGAACAATCTGATAGATGTATAGGGTGTGGTGATCCATATTGTCATAACAAATGTCCTTTACACAATATTATTCCTGCATGGCTTAAACAAACTGCAGATAATGATATTGAATTAGCTTTTAACATATCGAATGAAACTTCACCATTTCCAGAGATTCTTGGAAGAATTTGTCCTCAAGATGTTTTATGCGAAGGTGATTGTACTTTAAATGATACTCATGGTGCAATAACAATTGGTTCTGTTGAAACTCATATTAGTGAAACAGGATTTGAAAATGGTTTAAAACCTAAGTTTTCAAAAGATAAAATTGGTAAAAAAGTAGCAATAATAGGTTCTGGACCTGCTGGAATTAGTGTAGCTACTTTTTTACTTCGTGAAGGTGTTGATGTAATTATGTATGAAAGAGCCAATAAAGCTGGTGGTCTTTTAACATATGGAATACCTGGGTTTAAGTTAGAAAAACATAGAGTTCAAAGAAGAATTGATTGGTTAATTGAAGCAGGAATGACACTTGTAACTAATTGTGAAATAGGGAAAGATAAATCTTTTGAAGATTTAGAAAAAGAGAATGATGCTGTTTTTATAGGAATAGGTGCTACAAAAGGTAAATATCCTGGTTTAGATGGTGAAAAGAATTCTAATGTTCATCTTTCAATGGATTTTCTAACTGCAATTCAAAAGAGAAATTTTGATGAAAAAGTTGAAAACTTTATTGATGTAAAAGATAAAAGAGTTGTTGTAATTGGTGGTGGAGATACTGCTATGGATTGTGTAAGAACATCTGTAAGAGAGGGAGCATCAACAGTAAAATGTCTTTATAGAAGAGATGAAGTAAATATGCCAGGATCTAAAAAAGAGGTTGTAAACTCTAAAGAAGAGGGTGTTGAATTTATATTTAATGTATCACCTAAATCAATTGTGTCTAATGGTATAAATTTGTTAAAAACTCAAATGAGTGAAGCGGATGAAACGGGAAGACAAAGTGTTCAGATAATTGAAGGTAGTGATTATTTGGAAGAGGCTGATATTGTTATTCTTGCTCTTGGCTTTGATCAAGAATTACCAAAATTTTTAGTTGATTCTAATTTAGAACTAGATAAATGGAACGGTATAAAAGTTAATGATAAATTTCAATCTTCTAATCCAAAAATATATTCAGGTGGTGATAGTGTAAGAGGTGCAGATTTAGCTGTTCGTGCTGCTGCTGATGGAAAAGCTGCTGCTAAGGCAATGGTAGAAAGTTTTTAATTAAACTTTCAATCTAATCGATATAACAGAGTGATCTATGATAAATATAGAGGCTTTACTTCAAAACGGAGCAGATGTTAATACTAAAGATCAAAAAGGTTTTTCTCTATTAATGTCTTGTTCTCAAAATAATGATCAAAATTCAATTCATACATTATTATCATATGGTGTTAATATAAATGCAAAAGATACAAAATGTTACACAGCTTTGAGTTATGCTGTAGATTCAGATAACTTAAATGTTGTAAAAATGTTAGTAGAAAATGGTGCAGAGATAAATGATAGTAGCTATATGCTAGCAATAAACAAAAAATTAAAGAATATTTTATACTATTTTGATTCATTAGACTCCAATAAACAAATTTTTTTAAAATAATATCTATAATTCTTTTACAAAATGAAGAAAAATACTATTTATTTTATAGATACTTTTCAGATTTCTTTAAAAAAGTTAATGATAACTATGGACATATAATTGAAGATGAAACATTAATAACATTTGCAACAACTATTCAAAATAAAATTGAAAAAAAATATATTTTTGCTAGATGTGGAGGGGAAGAATTTTTTCTATCACTTCCAAATTCTGATATTGAATCTGCCTTTAAAATAGTTGATAGTTTAAGAGAAGAGATTGAAAATACTTTATTTAAAGTAATTGGTAGTATTACTTGCTCTATTGGATTAACGAAGTTGGTTAAAAATGATACTATAGATAATATATTAATTCGTTCTGATGAAGCGTTATGTGAAGCTAAAGAGAATGGACGAAATAAAGTCAATATTTTTAAAAGTTGATTTTTTAGGAATAAATTGGTTAGGTTGGATTATGCAGTGGTCTCTTATATATATTTGGATATTATTTATATTAGTAAATTAAGGGGAGAGATTTGATGAAAAATCTAACAATTAAAGCAAAGCTATACATAATATTAGTGATAGGTTCAATAGGTAGTTTAATGATAGGTTTTACAGTTAATTCAAAATTTTGGGATATAGCATCACAAAATCCAGAAATAGCTAGTGCATTAACAGCTATAAATTGGTACATAGCTGTTTTACTTATCGTAGATGCTACAGTAGTTGTGTATGTTGTAAAACAGATAAATACATCTGTTACAAGTATGGAAAAAGGACTTAGAGGTTTTTTCAATTTTTTAAATTATAAAACTGATAAGTTTGATTTGATAGATATACGGTTAAATGATGAGTTAGGATTATTATCAAAAGAGATAAATAAAGAAGCTTTAAGAACTCAAGAAATTTTAGCACAAGACAAAGTAGCTATAGACGAAGCAGTTATTATGGCTCAAAGAGTTGAAAATGGTTTTTATAATTTTTCAATTCAAAGTACACCTGCAAATCCATCGCTTATAAAGTTAAGAGATGGTCTTAATTCTATAATGACAACAACTCAAGATGCACTAAATTCGATTACAAAGGTATTGATTGCATATGCAAATGCAAACTACACTCACAAGATAGAAGATAAATATTCTAAAGTTAGTGGCTCAATGGGTTCTATCATAATGGGTGTTCAAGCTGTAGGTCATGGAAGTAGTGAGATACTTGCAATAGTTACAAATGCAGGAAATAAAATGAAAGTATCAAATGAAGAGGTAAGTGCACTATCACAAGGACTTTCAACTTCATCAAATCAACAAGCTGCATCATTAGAAGAAACAGCCGCCGCATTAGAAGAGATAACAAGTACAGTAACATCAAACAACGCAAATATACAAGAGATGGCAAAATTTGCTTCTCAAATTACAATCTCTACAAAAGAGGGTGAGGATCTGGCAAATAAAACAGCTGAATCTATGGAAGATATAAAAAATGGAGTAGACGAGATACTTGAAGCGATAAATGTGATAGACCAAATAGCATTTCAAACAAATATATTATCTCTAAATGCTGCAGTAGAAGCAGCAACAGCAGGAGAAGCTGGAAAAGGTTTTGCAGTTGTTGCTCAAGAGGTTAGAAATCTAGCTTCAAGAAGTGCAGATGCAGCAAATGATATAAAAGCTTTAGTTGATAATGCAAAAAGAAAAGCAGATGAAGGTACAGTTGTATCAGATAAAATGATAGATGGCTATAGCCATCTAAATAAAAATATAGAAAAGACAATAAAACTTATAGATGATGTTGCTTCATCTTCAAAAGAACAACAATCAGGAATAGAACAAATCAATGATGCAGTAACAGAACTAGACCAAGCTACACAACAAAATGCGGCAGCAGCTTCGTCTATGCTAGAGTTGGCAAATCAATCATTAGAATTGTCTCAAAGCTTATTGGCTTCAGCAGAAAAAACAAACTTTAAGCAAGAAACATTAACACAAGTATGTGATATGGACTTAGTTATGAAGGCAAATAGTTTAAAACTTGACCATATCAACTTTAAAGACAATGCTTTTATACAGGCTAGAAAAGGTCATAAGTTTACAGTAACTACGGAACATCAATGTAGCCTAGGTAAATGGCTAGATAAGAATAAAAGTACTGATTTTGCCAATGGTTCATATTGGACTGAACTTTTAGAATCTCATAAAAATGTACATCAAGGGGTACAGTGTTATGTTGATTTAGTAGCAAAGGATTCAACAAATAGTGAGATATTAAGTAAAGCAGAGTTTGTTGAAGACAATATAAATAAAGTATTTGATGACTTAAATAAACTTAAAGATGTTCATTGTAAGCATATGAAAGATGATAGTTCCAAAACAAAAAAAATACAAGTATTATCTGAAAAGCCAAAAAAACAAAAAGTAAAGAAAAGCACAACTGCTTCAAATATCAAACCAATATCTTCAAACAACTCAAAAGATGAATGGGCAAGTTTTTAAAACTTCCCTTTTGTTATAAATATCAATGAACCAAAATCCAAAAAAACAGAAGTTCTTTTTCAATAAACTTATGACCCCATAACTATTTTTGTTTCTTTATCTAAAATATTAAGTAGTCAATCCTAAATATAAGGATAACGAATATCGAGGTGTTGAATTTATTATAACATTTGATTAAATCTTTATTAACTCAATTTATTGTATAATATTAATAGTATACAATAAGGAAATATTAAATGAGTTTTATAGAAACAAGAGGAAATGATGGAATAAAACCTTTAGAGGTTGAGTTTTCATATGCTATTTTAAATCCAAGTTCATCTTTTGGTGGTCTTTATGTACCTAAAAGTATTCCAACTATAGGTGATGAATTTTTAACAAAACATATATCTACAAGTTATAAAGAACTAGCTGCTGATATATTAAGTTTATTTAAAATTGATATAGATGAAAATACTATAAATGAGGCTTTAAGTCTATACGATTCTTTTGATGATGGAAAAAATCCATCTCCTGTTGTAAAAATTAAAGATGATCTATTTGTAAATGAACAATATCATGGTCCAACAAGAGCATTTAAAGATATGGCACTTCAACCTTTTGGAAGTATTTTAAGTGCAGTTGCTAAAAAAAGAGATGAAAAATATCTAATTTTGGCTGCAACTTCAGGTGATACTGGACCAGCTGCTCTTAATACTTTTAAAAATAAAGATGGTATTAAAGTTGTTTGTTTATATCCACATGGTGGGACTTCAGATGTTCAGCGACTTCAAATGGTAACAGAAAATGGTAAAAATTTAAAAGTTATAGGTATAAATGGAAATTTTGATGATGCACAAAATGCATTAAAAAATCTTCTAGCTTCTTCAAGTTTTAAAGATGAATTATATAAAGATGGTTTAAAGTTAAGTGCAGCGAATAGTGTAAACTTTGGTAGAATTATATTTCAAATAGTATATCACTTTCAAAGTTATTTAGAGTTATTAAGACAAGGTGAGATAAAACTTGGAGATAAAATTTATATAGATGTACCAAGTGGAAATTTTGGTAATATTCTTGGCGCTTATTATGCTAAAAAGATGGGACTTCCTATTGAAAAACTTTTAGTATCATCAAATAAAAATAATATTTTAACACAATGGTTAACAACAGGTATATATGATATTAGAGGCAAAGAATTATATCTAACATCTAGTCCTGCTATGGATATCCTGAAGTCATCAAATATAGAGAGAGTTATTTTTGATCTATTTGGAGCGAATAGAACAAAAGAACTTATGGAATCATTAAATGTAAATAATTATTTTGAGCATACTGAAGATGAGTTAGAAAAACTTCAAGAATTATTTTCAGCTACTTGTAGTGATGATGATTATGGGCTTAAAATAATAAAATCATTTTGTGATGGTGGATATTTGATGGATCCACATACTGCAACATGTATAAAAGGTTATGAAGAGTTAAGAGAAAATAAAACTCTAAAAACTGTTATATATTCAACAGCAGAGTGGACAAAATTTTCACCGACAGTACTAAATGCATTAAATGAAAATAATGAACAATATAATGATCAAGAAGCACTAACTCAAATATCTAAAAAATTAAATTTAGATATTCCTAGTCAGATTGAAGAGCTTTTTGACACTGAAATTTTACATGATACTATTATAGATATTAAAGATTTAGAAAATGAGATAGTTTCATTTTTAAGAGGTTAAATGATGTTGAAAAAAGATGATTGTACAGGTATTAAACTTTTATATATTGAAGATGATATTGATGCTAGAAAAGCTACTTTAAGAATATTAGAACGATTTTTTGATGATATAACAATTGGAGTTGATGGAAAAGATGGTTTAGATAAAGTTTTAAAAAATCATTATGATTTAATTTTAACTGATCTTAATATGCCAAAACTTGATGGTATAGATATGCTTAAAGAGATTAAAAAATTAGATAAGAATATTTACACTATAGTTTTATCTGCAAATTCTGATAATAATAGTTTTATGGAAACAATTAAATTGGGTATTAAAGGTTATATTCTAAAACCTATTGATATGAAACAGTTTATTGATTCTTTAAAAGATGCAGTGTCTTCGATAAATAGTCAAAAGCAGATAAATATTTTATTACAATATAAAAATTTAATTGATGAAACTACTATAGTGTCAAAATCTGATAAAGATGGATATGTTACTTTTGCAAATAATAAATTTTGTGAAATTTCTGGATATAGTTTGGATGAATTAATTGGTCAACCACATAGTACAGTTAGAGATCCTGATACTCCAACATATATATTTGAAGATCTATGGAAAACAATAAAAAGTAAAAAAAAATGGACAGGTCAAATAAAAAATAGAAGAAAAGATGGTGGAAGCTATTATGTGGATGCTACTATTTGTCCAATATTAGATGATAATAATGAGATTATAGAATATATTGGTCTTAGAAATGATATTAGTGAAATTATTAATCCAAAAAAACAATTAATTGATGAGATTAAAATTATTGAACACCCACTGTTAGTTATGTTAAAAATTGATAACTTTTCAAGCTTAGAACACCTTTATGATGAAAAAGTTATGAATGATTTAATTGAACAGTTTAAAAACAAAATATACTCTTATCTTCCTGAGGGTTGTGTTTTTGATAAATTATATAACCTAGGTGATGGTGAATTTGCTTTATTAAAAGATATGAAAGAGGGGAATCCTAGCGCTACTCAAAAAGAGATTCAATTAAAAAAATTTCAACAAAATATTAAATGTGATAATTTAATAGTTGATAATTATGAGTTTGATCTTTCAGTTGTAATTAGTTTTGCAAATGCAAAATACAAGATTTATGAAAATGTTAAGTATGGTTTATCTGTAGCAATTAATAAAAAAGAGACTTTAATTTTTGCAAATGATTTAACAAAAGTTGCTAAAGATAATGCTTTAAAAAGTACAAAAACTATTGATATGATTAAAAAAGCAATAGATAATAAAAAAATAATCTCTTACTTTCAACCAATTACAAATAATGATACTATGGAAGTAGAAAAATATGAATCACTAGTAAGACTTGAAAATGAAGAGGGAAAGATACTTTCTCCTTGGTTTTTCTTAGAAGTTGCAAAAGAGAGTGGATATTATAATAAAATTACAAATATAGTTATTGATAATTATTTTGAAGCATTAAATAAAACCACAAAAGAGTTATCTTTAAATTTATCAGCAATCGATATAGAAGATTTAGAGATAAGAAATAGACTTATAAACTTAGTTATGACAAATATTGATATAGCACATAGAATGGTATTTGAACTTCTTGAAGATGAAGAGGTTAAGGATTTTGATATAGTAAAAGATTTTATTGCATTGGTTAAAACATTTGGTGTTCAAATAGCAATTGATGATTTTGGTGCAGGTGTATCAAATTTTGAGAGACTTTTAGATTATCAACCAGATATATTAAAAATAGATGCATGTTTGATTAAAAATATCGATAAAGATAAGTATAGTAGAGATGTTGTTGAAACAATACAACTGTTTGCTTGGAAACAAAAGATTAAAACAGTAGCAGAGTTTGTAGAAACACCTGAGATATTACAAATTGTAAAAGATATTGGTATTAATTATACTCAAGGTTATTTACTAGGTAAACCAGAGCCTATAGAGTTTCATGAAAATAAAAAAGTAGGGTAGATAGAACTAACTCTACTTTATGTTAAAGCTAGCATAAATTAGATTCTAAAAAAAGTCTATAGTACTTTCTTGATTTAATTCAAATTTTACTACTTGATTTCTACCTTGATCTTTAGCATCACTTAGTGCTATCTCAGCATCTTTAACAACTTCATTTATATCTAAAGAGTCTTCTGGAAACATAGCAGTACCTATACATACTGTTTTCTTAAATTGATCTCCAATTTTAGTTAATAAAAAAGTTTTAGATAGTTTGTCTTTAAGTTTATTTGCTATCTCCATTGTTCTAAGATCACTATCGACATTTATTAATAATATCAAAAACTCTCCACCACCAAACCTAACTGCAATATCAGAGCTTCTAATGGTCTTTAAAATAGTATCTGCATAAAGTTTTAAAAATTTATCACCAAATTCATTTCCATGTTCATCATTGACTGCTCTAAATCTATCAATATTTACAAGAAGTACACCGATTTTCATCTTTTCTCTTAATGCAAGTGGAATAATTGCCTTCATCTCTTCTTGAAATGAAAATCTATTTTTTAGATTTGTGATATAGTCTGTATGCGATGATTTTTGAAGATTTACTAAAACAAATTGAATATATAATAGATGAACTAACTCTTTAAAATAACTATTTAAACTAAGCCTTTGAAATTCAGTTAAATTCCTACCATCTAAAACAATATTTATATCTGTATTTGCTGAAACTATATTATTAATAGTATATGTAAAGTTTGATTCATTTCCATGTTTATATAAGATAGTTTCTATATTATTTTGTAATTGAGTAATAATAAAATCATTTATATTAAACTCATCTCTTAACTCTAGAGCAATTTTTTCATAAATAGAACTTTCACATAGATCATCTTCAATATTGTGTTTAAAATTATTAATCCTAGAAAGTGTTTCAATGATCTCTTTAACTTCATTTATATGTACATTACTGACAAGTAATTCAAGCTTATCAAATAAGTTTTTATTATTTTCTATCATCTATTGAAACCTTTTTATTTAGTTATAGGTAGTTAAGCCAATTTCGTAATGAACCATTTTCATCTCTTAGTGTTGTTTGATCTCCATGTCCAGGATAAATTATAAAGTCATCTTCCCATACTAAAACTTTATTTATACTTTTTATCATATCTTCTGGATTAGAGTATGGAAAGTCAACTCTACCAATAGAGTTTGCAAATATGAAGTCACCTGTAAAAAGATGATTTTCTATTGATATTGCACTACATCCTGGAGTATGCCCAGGAAAATGAAAAAATGAAAACTTTATACCATCTATCTCGAAAGATTTATCACCTAAAACTTCAATATCAGCTTTACTAGCTGGTGTTCCTTGTGAAAAAGGATCATCTTCTAGCATAAAGCAGTCATCAATTGGACAATATATAGGTATATTAAACTTATCTTTTATCTCTTTATTACTCCATACATGATCAAAATGTCCATGTGTATTTAAAATTGCAATAGGATTAGTAGTGTTTTTTATAACCCATGAACTAGCATCAACACCTGGGTCTATTATCAAATCTTTACCATTTACTGTTACTATATAACAGTTTGTTTGATATGGTCCCATTGGTTGGTGTTGAATTTTGATTTCCATTATTTAAACCAACCCTTTACTGTTTCAAACATACTGTTAAAAGTATCTTCATGAGGCTTTGACTCTATTCCAAAACTTGATTGTAGTTTTTCAAGTAGCTCTTTTTGTTCACTATTTAAAGTTTCTGGATATTGGATATTTATTTGCGCAATAAAATCACCTTTTCCATAGCCATTTACACTTTTAACACCTTGTCCTCTAAATGTAAATTGTTGTTTATCTTTAGCTCCTGCAGGAATTTTTAATTCTAATTCACCAGTTAAACTAGGAAGTTTTATCGTATCTCCTAAAGCAATTTGTGTGAAGAATAATGGAACTTCTAAATATATATTATCATCATGTCTAACAAAATTTTTATCTTCAGCAACATTTATAAGTATATATAGATCACCTCTTGAACCATTTGGAGCTATATTACCTTTATTGCTTACTCTTATTCTATTTCCTGTATCTACACCTTCTGGAATATCTACTTTAAAGCTATCCTTAACCTCTTCGTATCCTGTACCTCTACAATCGCTACATTTAGTACCTGCAGATTTACCTGAACCTGAACAGTGTGGACATGTTTGAGCAAAAGTCATAAAACCTTGTCTCATATGTACTTGGCCTTGACCATCACAAGTAGAACAAGTAGAAAGTTTACCACCTTTTGCACCAGTACCTTTACAAGATTTACATGCAGTTTTGTAACTATACTTTATCTCTTTATTGCATCCAAATATAGCTTCATTAAATTCTAAATTAACTTGAATTTCAGTATCTAAATCATAATTGTATGTTTTTCTTTCTCGTTGTTGTCTTCTTCCACCGTTGAACATCTCCTCAAACATCGAACTTAAATCATCAAATCCTCCACCTCTAGAGAATCCTCCACCTTGTCCGTGTCCCTCTAGACCCTCTTTACCATATCTATCATAGATACTTCTCTTCTCTTCATCAGTAAGTACTTGATATGCTTCATTTACAATTTTAAATTTTTCTTCTGCTTCTTTATCATCTGGATTTTTATCTGGATGATATTTCATCGCCATTTTTCTATATGCCTTTTTTAAAGTACTTTTGTCAGCACTTTTTTCAACTTGTAAAACTTCATAATAACAAAGATCTGTCAATTTATTACCCTTTTATTTAAAACTATTTATTTTCATTGATTTTATCTAATATTTGCTATAATAATTCTTATGAATAAAGGTTTAGAAAAATTTAATGATTTAGTTGAATCATTTGAGATGTTACCTACAATTGGTAGAAAGTCAGCATTAAGATTAGCATATTATATAGTTACAGAAAATAGCTATACTGGAATGAAACTTTCACATAGTATAGAAACTGCAATAAGAGATGTAAGAAAATGTATGATTTGTCATGCAATGAGTGAAAATGAGATATGTGAAATTTGTTTAGATGATGATAGAGATGATTTTATGTTATGTATTGTTCAAAGTGCAAAAGATATTTTTATTTTAGAAGAGTCAAAACAATATAAAGGAAAATACTTTGTAATAGAAACTCTTGAAGAGGAACTACTTAGTGATCTATACTCTTTAGTTGAAAATAATAATATTAAAAATATTTTATTTGCGGTAACACCAAGTTTAGCTAATGATGCATTTATATTATATATTGAAGATAGATTAAAATCATTTGAAATAAATTTTACTAAAATAGCACAAGGGGTACCTACAGGAGTTAGCTTAGAAAATGTTGATATATTATCACTTTCTAAGGCTATAAAAGGGCAAGTTAATATTTAAATTATTTTGCACCCATAGATGCAATTAGTGATGCTAATTCATCATCATCTACTACATCACTATTATCATCACCTGCCAAGTGTTTTGCACTAGAAGCAAACTTTCCGTTCTCAGGATCTAGCTCATTTATAACTCTTTCTATTTTTTGTCTGCTTGCATCTTGTGCTTGCATAGACTCTAAAGTCATAAAAATATTATTTTTGATACCATCGATATCACATTGTAAATTTTTACTTTCATTTAACTCATCTAGTTTCTTTACAACTATATCAAGATGATCCATAACTTCAAGTGACATTTTTTCTGATTCTTCTATAACTTCACATAGTTGAGATACAACATTTAAGTTTTCTAATTTAGTTGACATGTTTATTTACCTTTACACCTATATTCTTTTATTTGATTTAAAGTACCAAATATTCTCATAGATTCTATCTCAACTTGTTTTGCATAACCATTAATTGTATTGTTATCTTCTCTATTTGTACTAGAATTCATTAAATTTGTTAAGTATTGATACAAATTGTTATTCATTTTATGTAATTTCTCAATAATTTCATTATTAATTTCAGGATATTTTTGAGCATAATTATCTAACCATTGATCTAATTCATCAAATTTTTTGATATGATTATCATTTCTATCTGCCAATCTTGAGTATACATTATCCTTATAATTAAATAGTTCAACTTTTAAATTTGCAATATCATATATAAGATCTATATCACAAACTTGAACTCTAGTTTCTTCTATGAAACTTGCTTTTGAAGCTGCATTTACAAGTCTTATAGACATCTCTTCAATATCATTTGACATTTCTGAAATCTCTTTTGATACATCTGCATTATTTTTTGTAGATCTTTCCATTCTTGTAACCGCAGTGTTTATTTTTAGAATTGAGTTTTCTTGATCTTTAGAAGAGTTAGATACATTTTCAATTAATTTAATTGTATCAATAATATTATTACTTAAGTTCTCATAACCATTTATCATATTATCAGCAATTATCTTTCCATTATTTGCTTTTGCAGTTGCTATCTCTACTATATCTTTGATATCTTTAGCAGCTTCAGCAGATCTACTAGCAAGATTTCTAACCTCTTGTGCAACTACAGCAAACCCTTTACCTGCTTCACCTGCAGTTGCTGCTTCTACAGCTGCATTTAGACTCAAAATATTTGTTTGGAATGCAATTTGATCTATTACTGTTATAGCTTCATTAATTGATGTAACTTTTTGTGCTATATCATCCATTGCAGAAGCTGTTGATTTTGCTAATTCATTTCCAGTATTAGCTGAGTTTGTAACCTCTTTTGCTAAAGTTGACATCTGCTCTGTATTTTCTGTATTTTCATGTATGATTTTTGTTATTAGATCTAAAGATTCTGTTGTATTTCTTCCTGATTCTGCTTGAGCATCAACTGATTTTGATAAGTTTGATGATGATTCTGATAAAATATGAGTATTATTATTTAATTGATCCCCAGTATTTAAAATCATTGCCAAGATTTCAGAAGTATTATTTCCAACAAGCTTAATACCAGCAGTTACAGCACCTAAATCACCATAAATACCTTTATCATCAATTTTATAATCATATTTAGATTGACTATAATTTCTTAATGTAATATTGATTTTATCTAGTGTAGATTTAACACTTTTAATCATAAAATTAAGATTTTTTCTCATAGCTTCTACATGTGGATTAGATGCACTTGATGTAACTTCATATACAAAAAAACCGTTTGCTGTTTTTTCTAATACATCATTTGTTTCAGAGATAACAATTTCATCTTTTCTTAAACCATCATTTACTTGATCCATATATTTATTAAATAGATTTGCAACTTCACCTATCTCATCATTTGATTGTGCTTTTAATTTAATACTTGTGTCATTTGATTCTATTAAGTTTTCAAAACCTTTTTTTAATCCATCTAGTGGTTTAATAGTTATTCTAACAACATAAAAAATTATTATGATAGTTACCCAACCTAAGGCTGTAGACCATATTAAAATGGCAAATGTAATACTCTTTAACTCTTTATCTGAACTTTCAAGAGAAAAAGTAAGATCCATTACACCTATTATATCACCTTCTGATTGATTTGCATGACACATTAGACACTCTTGTGTCGCCATCATTGGTTTAATCATTCTTAAATAATGACCATTTTTATCATCAACTTCTATCATCTGATTTGATTTTGTTTTAAAAGAATCCAATATAACTTTATTTGTTGTAAATGATGATTGAGGAGAGTATAATTCAATAAGTGATTTACTTTTAGCTATAGTTAAATTTTGTACACCATTAATTTTACTTGCTTCTTTTTCAGCTTTTTCTATTTGTGCAGGATCTCCTGTATTCATAGCATTTCTTAAACTTTGAAATATTGCACTATTTAACATATCAAGATTTTTTTTAGTTGTTTCAATATTATTATTATTTACTTTTGAAACTGTTGATATAAGAACAGCGATACTACTAATCGTCATTAGTAAAAACATTGAAAATATTATTTTATTTCCAACTTTTTTTGTGATAAATTCTGGTAACATAATTATTTTCCTAAAGTTTCAAGTATTGTTTCTTCTAAAAATTTGAGATTTTTAAAGGGTTTCTCTATATAATTGTCAGCATTAAATTTTATGCTTTTTTCTTTTGTATAGTTTGTACTATAAGCAGTCATTAAAATAACTTTTATTTTTGGATCTGATTCTTTAATATTTTTTAGAATATCTAGTCCATCTAGTTGAGGCATCATTATATCAGATAAAACTAAATCATATTTTTTAGTTGATATCTTTTTTAGTGCTATTAATGGATTTGAATATGTTTCTACCTCTAATTTTCCAGATCTTGATAAAAATTTATTTAATACTTCTAATATATTTAACTCATCATCGATAATCATTATTTTATTCATTATAAATCCTACAATTGTATTACATGATTCTAATATAAATATTATTAAAGTATTATTATATTGATAATGTTATTTTAAATACTGCTCCATTATCTTCATTATATGCTTCTATTGTGGCACCATTTTGATCATCTATAATTCTTTTTGCAATGCTAAGCCCCATCCCTATACCTGATGATTTTTTAGTATTTTTAAATGGTTCAAAAAGCTCTTTAATAATATTATTATCTATCCCACCTGCTGTATCTTTAAATATAATTATTATTTTATTATTTTTTTCATAAATATTTATATTTAGTCTTCTATTATTTAGATCTTTTATTTTTACAAGTTCATCCATCGCATTGTTTATAAGTATAATCCAAACTTGTTCAATTCTTTGTATTTCTACTTTTGCAAAAAATTTAAACATATTTTTATCCATATTAATTTCAAATTTTTTATCATTAATATATATTGGGGATATATGTTTTATTTTGTTATATGTTAGAATTGTAGATGTTATAATTGTTGAATATATATTTGCAGTTATCTTTTCTCTTACTGATTGTTGAGATATCTCTTTCATAGAACTTACAATAGTTTCAATTCTATTTATACCATCAACTATTTTTGTTAAGTTTTCACCTATATTTGATTTTATATCTAAATTACTTATATCGTCAATATCATATTTCATCATCTCAATATTTGCTTTTATATAAGTAAGAGGTGTATTTATCTCATGAGTAATCCCCGCAGCAAGTTGTCCTGTTGCTGTAAATTTTGCATTTAAGATTCTCTCTTCTTGATATGCTTTTAACTCTTTATCTAATTTCTCTTGCAATAAAATTGGTTCAAGTGTAAGTTTTAAAGTATTTAACAATTTATGCATATCAAGTGGTTTTGCAATAAATTTTGTTATATTAATATCTATAGCTTTTTGTAAAAAATCTTTATCATTATGTGCAGTAGTTATAATAATAGGAATTTTAGGGTTTAATTGTTTTATTCCTTCAGACATCTCCAATCCATCCATTGTTGGCATACTTATATCAGTGATAATGATATCTATTGTTTTTTCATTTTCAATAAAGATATTTAAACCATCTTGACCATTTTTTGCAAGATAACATTTTTTAAAAAAATTACCAATAAATAGATTTACTACATCTCGTAACTCTTCCTCATCTTCTACATACAATGCTGTTAAACTTTGAAACATCACTACCCTTGATTATTTTAATTAATAGTTATGTTAATATTATATGATTATTTTTATTAAATCTCTAAATAATATTAAATAGATGTAAAGTGTTTTTTTAATATAATAATTTAATTAAAATGTAAAGAGTTTATATATGATAGTAGCTATTGAGGGTAAAGTTGAGTTAAAAGAACCAACAATGATACATGTAAATGTTAGTGGTCTTACTTATGAAGTATTTGTATCTATAAATTGTAGTTCTGCAATTATAAAAGATAATGTAAAATTATATACAACTCAAATTATTAAAGAAGAGAGTAATAACCTTTATGGTTTTTTAGACTTAAATGAAAAAAAGTTATTTGATACTGTTATAAAAATAAATGGAGTAGGTCCTAAAGTTGCTCTTGCTATTTGTAGTACATTTACGCCTAGTAGTTTTGCTCAAATAGTTGAACTAAAAGATATAGGAATGCTTAAACGAGTTCCAGGCATTGGTCCAAAAGGTGCTAGCAGAATTCTTGTAGAATTAAGCGGATTTGTTGTTACTTCATCTTCTAGTGATACAATGTCAAATTTAAACCAAAGTGCTTCACAAGCAGTACAAGCTCTAGAATCATTAGGATTTAAAAAAGATCAAATAAATAAAGCGCTTAGTGCATGTACGGCAACAGATGTTTCAGGATTAGTTAAAGAAGCACTTAAAAAATTACAAAGATAGGAAAAAAAGTATATGAAAATAGCTATTATATTTGGAAGTAAAAGTTACGAGCATGAGATTAGTATAGTAAGTGCAATTGCTATGAAAAAAGTTTTAAATAGTGAATTGATATATATTTTTATTGATAAAAATAGAGAGTTCTATCATATTCCAACTGATACTATAAAATCAAATCTTTTTAGTAGTGGTGATTATAAAAAATTTGATAAACTTCAATTGTCTCAAGAAGGATTTATTAAAAAAGGATTATTCTCTTCAAAAGTATTAGAGTTTGATGTTGTATTAAATCTGACTCATGGTGGAGATGGCGAAGATGGTATTTTAGCTGGATTATTAAAATTCTATCATATCCCTTTTATAGGACCCCGAATTGAAGCAAGTGTAGTGTCATGTGATAAATATATTACTAAAACATATGCAAACTCATGTAATGTGAAAACATTACCTTGTCAATATTTTAGTTTGAATGATGATATTGTTATTGAAAAATATCCTGTAATTATTAAGCCAACAAAATTAGGTAGTAGTATTGGTGTAAGTATAGTTAAAAGTGAAGATGAATTATCGTATGCACTAGATATAGCTTTTGAATTTGATGATACAATCATTGTAGAACCATTTATAAGTGATGTAAAAGAGTATAATTTAGCAGGATGTAAAATAGATGGAAAGTTTACTTTTTCAATTGTGGAGGAGCCTCAAAAAGAGGAATTTCTAGATTTTGATAAAAAATATTTAGACTTTAACAGAACATCAAAAGTAAATGAAGCAAATATTAGTGAAAAGATGGTTTTAAAATTAAAAGATAATTTTGTAAAAATATATAATAATACTTTTAATGGATCACTTATAAGATGTGATTTTTTTATAATAGATGAAGAGATATATTTAAATGAAATAAATCCAATTCCAGGAAGTATGGCAAATTATCTTTTTGAAGATTTTAATGATACGATTTTAAAGTTAGCTAACTCTCTTCCAAAAGATAGAAATATAAAGATTAATTATGACTATGTAAATAAAATACAAAGTGCAAAAGGTAAGGTATAAGTGTTAGAAGTAAGTAAAAAAATATCATCATTAGTAGGTAGAACAAATGCTACATATGAATTGATAAAAGAAAATGATAAAATACTTGTAGGCTTTAGTGGTGGTAAGGATTCTTTAACTCTTATTCATACATTAAAAAGAATGCAGAGTAAAGCACCATTTAAATTTGAATTTAAAGCTGTAACAATTACATATGGTATGGGTGAACAAGTAGAATTTCTAGCAGAACATTGTAAAAAACATGATATTCCACATGAGATTGTAGATACACAAATATTTGAAATTTCAAAAGAAAAGATTAGAAAAAATAGCTCTTTTTGTTCATTTGTAAGTCGTATGAGAAGAGGATACCTGTATACTCATGCTTTAGATAATGGATACAATAAATTAGCACTGGGGCATCATTTAGATGATGCTATGGAGAGTTTTTTTATGAACTTTTTTTATAATGGTAGTATGAGAAGTATGCCACCTATATATAAAGCAGAAAATGGTTTAATGGTAATAAGACCGTTAATCATGTGTAGAGAGAGACAGCTTCGTGCATTTGCTGAAACTAACTGTGTTGATGTAATTGGTGATGAGTCTTGCCCTGCAATGAGAATGGATATAAAAATGCCACATGCAAGAGCAAATACAAAAGAGCTTTTAGCTAAGTTAGAGGAACAAAATCCTCAAATATTTGTATCAATGAAAGCTGCATTTAAAAACTTTCATCCAAATACATTCTTTAATAAAGATGATTTAGATATAGAGTAGTTTTAGTACTACTCTATAACTCTTTTCCATTCCAAAATACTATTTTATTTCTTCCGGTACTTTTTGCTTTATAAAGTGATTTATCTGCATTTGATATTGTTTCACTAGCTGAGCTATTATTAGATCTTAACTCTACTCCAGCACTAAAAGTTATCTGAATCTTGTGGTTATTAAATAAAAATTTATTTTTACTAACAACATTTTTAATTCTCGTTACATATGTTTCTAATTCATCAATATTTTTGTAATGTAAAGCTGCAACAAACTCTTCTCCACCATATCTTCCAATTACATCTGTATCTCGTGTTAACTTTAATAGAAGTGATGCAAATGTTTTTAGTACAATATCTCCACCATCATGACCATATACATCATTTACTTTTTTAAAATGATCAATATCAAAAAATACTATTGCAAAATCATGACCATTTCTTTGGTATAAACTTTCAAGTCTTTCTATCTCTTTTTCATATGCACTTCTTACTAAGGTACCTGTTAAAAAATCTTTCGAGCTTTTCTCTTTAGTTTCTGATAATTCATTCTCAAGATCTTTTATTCTACTTTCAAGTTTTTTAACTTCATTTTTACCTGTAGATAAGTTTTCATTTACTGCAGACATCTCATTTTCTATAGTTATTGCTGCTTGAACAAGTTTGGCTTGAAGTTTATTTAGTTCCTCTTTTGTGGATCCGGCTAAGCTAATTGATTGGATCTCATCTTTTATATTTGATACATTTGAAGAACCATCTTTATTACTATCTATTGCATCCCCTAGATATTTACTCATAAGAGTAATTAATCTTGCAATATCAGCAGTTTTTTTAGCAACAATTTTTTTATCTACTGCAAATCTTTTTTCAATAAATTTTTCCATCTCTTGTTGTATTGACTCTTCAAATATTAAAGATGGAGAATCTCCAATTTTTATAGAAAATGCTTGTAGATCATCACTAAAACTTAAAGATATAGATGGCTGCAAGGAGTGTTGTAAAAGTTTTGACATTTTATCTAAATTTTTACCTTCTACTCTTTGAAGTAAAATATCTATAACATCATATATAGTTTCAATCTTTTTATTTTTATTAGTTTCTAATTCATTATTAGTTAATTTTGATAAAATGGTATTAAAATAATTACATTCATCAAGATCAAGATTCATATCTTTAGAAATTTTACAGAACTCTTTTGTATACTCTTTAGGTGTTGCATCAATATTTTGTTTTGATAAGTTTACTAAAGTTTGTTTTGTGATATTTAAAATTTTTTCCACAATCTATCCTAAAAGTTTTTTAACCATCATATTAATTCTTTTTCCATCAGCAGAACCACCAATCTTATCTTTAGCTGGAGACATGATTTTACCCATATCTTTCATAGATGTTGCACCAACTTCATCTATAATAGCTTGAATAATAATCTCAAGTTCACTATCATCAAGTTGTTTTGGTAAATATAAAGAAAAAATATCAATTTGATCTTGTTCTTTTTTAATCAAATCATCTCTTTTGGCTTCTTTATATTGAGTGATTGCTTCCTCTCTTTGTTTTATACCTTTTTGAATAAGTTTAATAATGGCATCATCTGTTAACTCTATTCTTTCATCAACTTCAATCTGCTTGATCATTGTATTGATACTTCTAATAGAATCTCTTTTATTGATATCTTTTGCTCTCATTGCATCTTTTAAATCTGATTTTAATTGCTCTTTTAATGTCATATTGTTATTCTCTCTTATATTTAAATTTATTATACATATTATAACTAAGTTGTATTAAAAACCCTCAACTATCTCTTCAAGTTCTAAAAATCTTTCAACTTTTTCTTCATATGATTTTGTTAAATCATCTAACTCTTTTGTAACGACAAGTAAACCTTTTTGCTCATAACAAGATGGATCCATACTGCAGTTAGTTAACTCTTCAATATTTAGTTCAAGTTCTTCTATCTCTTTTGGTAGATTTTCATAATCTCTTTTATCATTATAAGTAAGTTTAGTTTTTACTTTTACAATATCTTCTTTTGTTTGTTCTATTTTAGATGGTAACTCTTTTATAATATTTTTATTATTTTGCTTTTCTATATCTGATAAAAATTTTTCATCTTTTTCATCTTCAAGATACTCACTATATTTTTGGTAACTCTCTTCTAAAAGACCATCACCTTTAAAAATATATAACTTTTTGGCAATCTTATCTACAAAATATCTATCATGACTTACAAATATAAGGGCACCTTGAAAATTAGCAAGATATTGCTCAAGTATGTTAATAGTAGGAATATCCAAATCATTTGTAGGCTCATCCATAATTAAAACATCAAATTGTTTTGTAAATAAAAGTGCAAGTGCAATTCTATTTTTTTCACCACCACTTAATACACCAACTTTTTTATCTAAGTATTCTCTAGGGAAAAGGAAGTCTTTAAGGTATCCAAATACATGCATATTTCTTCCATCACTTAAAATAACTCTATCTCCACCATTTGGACAAAAGTTATGCATAATAGTTTGATCTTCATCTAACATCTCTCTATGTTGATCAAAATATCCAACTTTAAATTCACCTTTTTTAAAACTACCATTATCTATTTTAATTCTTTCTAAAAATACTTTTATAATAGTAGATTTTCCACTTCCATTTGGCCCAACTATAGCTATAGTGTCTTTTTGAAGTATTCTTGTTGTAAAGTCTTTTAAAATAACTTTATCGCCTAATGTTAAGTCTACATTGTCTAGTTCAAAAAGCATTTTTTTCTTATTTTGAGTATCTCCATCATTGAAAGCTTTTTGTTCTCTTTGGATATCAAGTCTCATTTTATTTATTCTTGCTGGATTTGATTTTACTTTCTCTTTTAGTTCAAAATAGTTATCTTTTCTTAAAACATTTCTTTTTCTTCTTGCTGTTACACCATGTTGCATCCAATGTGCTTCAGCTCTAAGTTCTCTTACTAAGTTATCATGTTCTTTTTGTAGATTTATAAGGTTTTGTTCTTTTTGTGCTAAATAGTCTTTATATCCACCTTTGTATTTAGTAAGATTCCCATCTTCTATCTCTATAATATTAGTAGCAACATTATCTAGAAAATATCTATCATGTGATATAAAAAGTAGTGTAAAATTATCTTTTAAAAGTATAGTTTCTAAAAATTCAACCATATAGACATCAAGGTGATTTGTAGGCTCATCAAGTAGTAAGATATCTGGTTTTTTAAGAATCAATCCAGCTAGTCCAACTCTACGCTGCTCTCCACCACTTAAAATATTTACATCTTTAAATTCATAATGTTTTAAATCAAATTCCATTAAAACTCTTTGGATTTTATTATCTAAATCCCAAGCATTGTGATGATCTAAAAAAGTTGTAAGATGAGCTTGCCTATCTAATAACTCTTCATTTTCCCAATCTTCTGCTAATAATATTGAAACTTCATCATACTCTTTTTGGGCAGCTTTTAGTTCAACTAATTGCTCCTCAATTGCATCTCGTACTGTTTGTCCACTTTTAAATTTTGGTTGTTGGTCTAGCATCTCAATTTTAAGTTTTTTATCAATAGCTATCTCACCACTATCTGCTTCTTCTGCACCTGTGATAATCTTCATAAATGTAGACTTTCCTTGACCATTTTGACCAATGATAGCAACTCTTTGTTTATCTTGTAGCGTAAAATTTACATTTTTTAGTATAACTTTTATATCGTATTGTTTATTTATTTTTTGTAGGTCTATTAGTGCCATAGTAGTAGTATGATTTCCTTAATTTTAAAGACTTAATAAAGTTCTGTATTAGTGAAAGAGTACAGTATATATAGTTAAAAGGTGCTTTATTTGAATTTAAAATGTATATGAAAATTATATTGAATGGTGTCAGGAGAGAGAAACGAAAAATCCCGTACCAAAATCCCTTAACTAAAGGGTTTACAACTTGTCTAAAAAACTTTGTGTAACAAAAAGTGAAACAAATCGTGCTACTTATTAAGGGTGTATTATATCTAATTTGTGCTTAATTTATATAACTCCATTTTTCCCTAGTTTTTCAATTTCTTCTAAATTTTCTTGGATAGCTTTATCAACTGCTAGTCCTGTTAATGCTCTTCCATATTGATATTACTTGCTGTAGTACCCTCATAGAAACCATAATTTATACATAGCATAGCATTCTTTTTTGAACTTCCGAATGCACTTATTATAGTTGTATTTAATACATATTTTCTTTTAATTTTCTTTATTAAATTAGCTTTTACAAGTGCTTTAAATGTAATATTAATCGTCTGTAAGCTTATTCCAGTTTCTTCTGCTACTTCTCTTTGAGATAAGTTAATTTCATTGTTATTATTCATATTATCTATAAGATATTCTAATACTTGTATCTTTTTATTACCTATTTGCTCTAACACTTCTAACATATCACTTAATACAACTCTTCGCCACCCCTTTTTATCCATTAAGTCATATTTCTTCTCTATCATATCCATTTCAATATCATTTCCATATTCGTCTTTAAATGTTCTTGTACCAACATATTTAACTGCCATAATTCTATCCTCCTTTCAACTAATTTTATTAGTTAATATTTTTTTAAGATAGTATAATTATAACAGAAATATTAAATTAATCTTAATTTGTTCTAATAAGACTAGAACAAACTGTTATGAAAAATCATAACACTATGTTATGAAAAACTAGAACAAACTAAAAATTAACAAAAATAGCTATAAACACGACAACAAAAGGGTTTATAGCATATAAAAAGTAGTAATATTAAAAAAATTACTCTTTTCTTAAATAAACAAAATTTTTTGAGTGATATAATTTAGTTGTGAAAGTTCCGTAGGAAACATAACTAAACAACAACTGAAAGGCGTTAGCTGTTGAATTGTGTGTAGTGATTAGTTATTTCTAGTCTGCTGTGTCCTAGTTCAAGGCTTGTTTGTCCTCTTGCTTCGTCTTGTGTATATCCATTATTTTTTAGTTCTTCTATACGACTTTGTGCAAAACTGTAGCGTAAGCCGTGTGTACCATTGTAAGCTTGATTAGTGCTTAGAATAGCTTGTTTAAGTGCTTCTCTGTACTCTTCATAGTTTGCTTTATATCCATTTTTAATAGCTTCTTGTACTTGTGATACTAAATTATTATTTAGTGGTGCTGTAGTGTAAGTTAGACCCCCTTTTGAGCCACTTATCGTCATAGTATTATCATTATTTATCGTCCATTTCTCACTATTGATTGCGTCTGACGCTCTTAATCCTGTTTCAGCTTGAAGCTGTGTGCTTAAATACATTGTGCTATGTTGCATTTCATTTTTAATAGCTTCTACATTGCTATAAGCTCTGTTATTATGCTCTTTTGATAAGTTATAGTTATACTTTAGTTCTTGTTTTATCTCTTTAATTTGCTCTCTGTTTAGTGTTCCTATTCTGTCCTTAGAGAGATTATCTGCAACTTTTGAAAGTGTGCTAACATAAGTGTTTAGCGTACTTCCTTTGACTTCTTGGGCTTTATGTTCTAAAAAAGATTTGGCACTATCACTATTGATATTACTTGCTGTTTTACCCTCGTAATTCTCTTTTATATAGTTTACATACTGTGTAGTAACAGTTCTTAGATTTTGAATTTCTTTTATGCTGTGTGCCTTATCACTGACTTTGTGTCCATTCTCTCCTGCCGTGTCGCTTCGCTCCCTTAAAAGTGATTTAGATTGTCCGATTCCGTTTGCATTTGACATAACTTTATTTATTATACTATTTGCACTTGCTCTGTTACTATTAAACATAATTTAACTCGTTTAATCTGTTTCTTATTGTCTCACTTGATACTTTTATATTTAATTCTTTCTTCGCATAGTCACTAATTTTTTTATAACTGTATCCCCTTTTTCTTAAAATTTTAAACTGATTTAGATAATCTTTATAAGTTTTTTTCTTATTAATTTGTATTTGTTTTGATATTTTTTGTTCACGATTTAATTCAATTTTATTATATTCTTGAAATATTTTTAGTCCTTTATTTGGTCTATTATTTTTTGAACTTGCATAACGATATGATAAATTTAATAATATATTTATCTCTTTTTTTATCTCATTTATGTTCTCACTTTGGCAAATATTTTGATAAAAATTTTCAATCCCCTCTCTAACTTTTGATTCAATTTCTAAATTATTTTTCATTTTTTTCTCCAATTATTTTAAATTTTTATTCAGTTTTCTAAAAGAAATTAGTAAAAAATTACTAAAATAATTATCAGTAGTTTGATAATTTTAACGAACTAAAATACAAAAACATACTCCGTCTTAAAATATTTTTAAGAAATTTTTTAGCTCGTTGTGTGAAAAAGTTTAAGCAGATTTCTTTTTAATTGGAAGAATAACCGAAGTAAAATTTTCTGAAAAATTTTAAAAAAGAACACAAGGATATAGAAAAAATTTATCGAATAATTAAAAAATTATTAGAGATTTTTTTTATTTTTACTAAAAATATTATTAGATTGTTGAAGATAATTTATAAATTTATTTTAAATTATTGAAAAGTTTTTTGAGAATTTTTACACCATTTTTGAATAGCTTTTTTAAAAAAGTTAAGCAATCTTTATGTGATTGTTATAGATTTTTTTAAGCAAAAAATAACAAGAACTAGAAAAACTTTTACAAAAATAACAAAAAAAATTAGCGAAAGTTGGCGAAAGTGGTCAAGAATAAAGGCATTAGTCCGTTAAGAACTGAAAGTTCTTGACGGACAAATAATGTGTAAAATACATTGCTACAAATGTGGTAGCTAAGGGCTTCAACTATGCTTGATAATGTAAAAACTAATGTAAAAATCAAAAAATAATGTAAAACCAATGTATCAAAACCCCGATAAACACTAGGCTCCGCCAGAACAGTCCCTTTGTTAAAAGGGGCGGTTATCTGTGCCTATTTATTTTTCTCCTAACATTTGCCTATTCTAAAACACTTCTTAAAAGTTTTTTCAAAAGTATTTATACTATCTTCAATATCAGATAAATTTAATTTGTCTATATCTTCTTTTAAAATATCTATCGTGTAATGTTTTGCATATCTTGAAGTTTCATTTGGTTTAATTTTTACTTGTAAAAGGTTTTTTAAAACAGAATCAACTTTGTGTCCTAATAAAGTTGAGATTGTATAAAACTCAACTCTACTTTCTAAAAGTCTTGAAGCAAAACTATGTCTGTAAGAATGAAATGAGATAAGATTTTCTTCTCTTCGTTCTTGTGAAACAAAGCTATCTCTAAAATCAGCAAAAAAGTCTCGTAAGAAATAATGATTATACTTAATTCTCTTTTTGTGAAAAACTGTTTTAAGATTAAATAGCATTTCCTCTTTTTTATTTTTTCTAATTTCTACATAATGGATAAAATTAAATTTCTCTATCAGGTCTTTATGGATTGGAACTTTTCTTATACTATCTTCAGTTTTTACATTTCCATTATCTTCATTAATATCAAAATAGTAAATATCGTCCTCTTGTTTTATATCTTCAATTCTTAATTTACAAATCTCTTCAACTCTCATACCACTATATAATCCAATGAGTGGTATATAAATCTCTTCGGCTCTAAATCCTTTTTGATTTACATAATTATTTAACCCTTTAAACATATTTTGTAATTCTGTTCTATTAAATGGTTCTCTCTTTTTAATATCAGCTAAAATATTTTTAAATCTTTTTTTAGAAAACTTAGAATTATCTGTCATATAATTATTTTCTATGTAATTGTTTGTTTTACAAAATCTGATAAAATTATTAAACTCGTCTAACTTTTCAGAAACATTACTAACGCTTTGAAGTTTTAATTTATATTCATAATCTTTAAATAAATCTTCTTCTCCCTCTAATGTTTCTTTATAGTCTTCTGCAATTTGTACATAATTTTTATCATAATCTTCAAATAATTTTTTCTTTTTACCTGCATTCCCTGGCACATAGATTAAAGCATTAAAAAATCTTTCAAAATCCTTTAAATCATAATCTACTAAATATTTATGCTCTGCACTTTGTAATAGTATTTGTATCGGAAGTACAAATTTATCTAATGCACTAGCCTTAGCTTCTTTCTCTTGTTCAAAGTATTCCTCAAATACCTCTTGCTTAGTTTTTAGTTTAAATTTTTGTTGCTCTTCCTCTTTTACCTCTTTAATCGCTTTTAAAATATCTTTTGCACCACTAGGAGCAGTTGAAATTGTATTTGAAGTGTATATATCGTTTTCTATATATGTATTGGTTAATTTAGCAGGGTCTGTTCTTCTATCGTTTCGCTCTTTGTCATAGTGTAATAGCTCTATCTCGGCTTTAATTACTTCGTCTAGTAGTCTTTGTTGCCCCTCGGTACTAAGCTCTTTTAGGGCTTGTTTATAGTCCTCTTTAATATTACTATCGTTTATTATATCCTCGGTTACTTGTTGCTTATCATTAGAATAAACACTATCTTGCAATTCTTCAATATGATACTCTATAGCTTGCGGGTGGCTTCCTAAAACAACTTTCCCACTAGGTTTAGTAAATTGATATTTATGCTCTCTATTGGTCGCAAAGTGGCTATACTCCTCTTTTGCTGTATCTACATATTGTTTTAATAATTTTTTTATATATTCTATCTCTTGTGTAAAATCCATATAGTCTCGCATTATTTCTAATTTTGAGTTGATTATACTCAAAATGTATTTAGCTTCTAATTTATTTTTTGTTTTTAAAGATATACAAATATTTTTATATTGTAGTTTTCTGCGATAGTAAAATGTGTCATAATGTGATATAAGGTATCTCATTTTTTGCCTTTTAATTAAAATAAAAGTGCAACAAAAAGTGAAACAAATTGTGTAACAATGCTTTAAATAAAGGGTAAATGTGATAGTTAAGGGGTTTAAAAGAAAATGGTGTCACGAGAGAGACTTGAACTCTCGACCTCCGGCTTATGAGACCATTTATTTTATATTTATTTTTTCAATATTCTTTACATTAATTAATCTACATAAAGTAATTGAAACCTATTGTTTAAAGGCTTTATCAGTTATTCAAAAAAATAAAAATAGTAAAAATAGTAGTATCTCTACTACTTATTTATCTTTATTCTACAGACAAAATACTTACAATTACTGCAAACTTTACTGCAAACTTTTTTTAACATTTATTATAAGTAATAATAATATCAAAAAAAATCAATATAAATTTAATAATTTTTTCTAGTAGCTTTTTTATTGTCTACTTTTTATTATCTTATTGTCTATCTCTAAATAGACACAAATTCAGCCAACAAAAACCAACAACAATCAGGATAGTTCTGTCTGTCTACACTGTCATCAAATATTTTTTTACAAACCTTTTTCTATTATTTTATTCTACCTCTTTTTAATTTTTTATTGAATTAATAGAATAAAAAGAAAGACATATAGAAAAAGAATATAAACAGTAGGTAAAACCTACTGTTTCTTACTGTCTAAATGGATATTCTTTATATATAGACAATTCATTAAAAATAGACAATATAAAAAAAGGTAAGACAAAATCAACTAAATAAATAGCTAGTATAAATAATGTACAGAATTGAGATACATACCAAAGGGTATGGAAAAGCTAGATCAAAAGATCCTAAAAAAGATGGAAAAATAATTGCATTGGAAACTAGGCTTATAATAAAACCTAAAGTTGGTGCAAGGGTTATTAAAAACTTTGATTATCAGATTCAAGCTACTAAGTATATTGATGAAGAATTTGGAAATATAAGAGATGGTAAATATATGATAGAAAGTAATTATAAACTATATGGAGCGAGGGGTTACAGGTGGTAGAATCAGAAGATAATTATCAAGTACCAACAGAACCAAATCAAATAAGAGCATTAGAAATATTTTTAGAAAGTGCAACTTTTGAAAATGATTATAAACCTATGGCACTTGAAAAAATAGCAACTCAAATTAAATCAGAGGGATTAACTGCATCAAGTAGTAGTATAGGAAGATGGAAAAAGCTTTTTTATTTTGATAAACGATTAGAGATGAAAATACATACTGTTATGCTTCAAGATGAAAGCAAGGATATAAAATCTAAGGCTATCACAAAAGCTACAAAAGAAACAATAGATAGATTTAAAGTAAATGGGGAACTTATAGATGATTTATATGTCATAGGTCAATGTTTTACAGATAAAGTAAAAAGTGATATTGCAAATAATAGATTTAATCGTGAAGATATAAAACTAGCTAAGGATTTTCTAGTTCTTACAACTGGCAGAGAGGATAAGATGCTAGATAGATTAGCAAATACAAGTGAAGATAAACTTACAAGTGAACAGATGCGAGAAAGTTTTGAAATGATTGATGTGGAGATAGAGGAAAAATAAATAATGTCAGCAACCCCACCACTACTGAAAATAAAAACAGCAAAACACTTAGCACCAGCTATGTTTACAAACAAAACACCAAGAGTACATATAGATTTATTGACTTTTTTAAATGACCCAGCAAAGTTCAAAGCTATATGTATGTTTAGAGGTGGTGGAAAAACCACAACAGTAAACAAAACAGATATGTTTAGTACCATTTATTATGACCATGAGCCATATACTCAAATATTTTCAGCTACAAAAGATAAAGCAGAGAAGTTTTTAGTAGATGTAAAGCAGATGATAGTATCAGCCATAAGACTGGGATATGATATACGAAAAGGTAGAGTTTGGAATAATAACCAAATAGAGGTAATAGTAGATGATAAACATAGTGTTTATATTGAAGTTTTTGGAGCTGGACAAGATCCAAGAGGTGGAACGAATAACTTTAGTAGACCTACAAAACAGATATATGATGATATAGAATCAAAGCAAGGTCAATATGCAATAGCATCAAAAGCAAATCGTGAAAAGCTCAAAGACTGGTTTTGGGGTGAGTGTATCCCATCACTTGATCCTATTTATGGAAAAGTAGTTTTTATTGGTACTATTTTACATACAGATAGTTTACTCAATAATATTTTAAAAAATGAGAGATTTAAAACAAAGATCATACCACTTATAACAGCAGAGGGTAAATCAGCATGGAAAGATAGACATCCATTAACAGCTAGTGATGCAAGAGCAAAAGAGAAAGAGATATTAGAAACTACTGGTAAAATTGTAGAGATAGAATCTGTAGAAGATATAAAAAATGGATATAAAAAAGAAAATAAACTAAAACTTTTTTATCAAGAGTATTTATGTGTAGCTCAAGCAGAAGAATCAAGACTATTTAAACAAGAGTATTTTAAATATTATTCACATATAGAATTTGGAATGAAAGTAAAAATATTTAATATAAAAACATTAAATGCTACAATAGAAAGAAAAATAAAACAACCAATTAGTATAGTTCTAAAAGATGGGAAAAAAATACCATTAATAAATACTGTAAGATATGCAACAATGGATTTAGCATCTAGTAAAGGAAAAGATAAATCAGTAATCATAACTTGTTCATATGATACAAAAAATAATATGTATATTTTACCTATTAGAGCAGGGCATTGGACACCAACAGAAAAATCAATAAATGTAATAACTTCATTTAAAGAATACAATCAATTAAGATTTGGTATAGAAAAAGCAAGTATGCAAAATGATTTTTTTGATACCATAGATGAGATGCAAAAAGCAAATAATCTTAGAATACCAGTAGAACCTATAAGTCATGGTGGTATAAATAAAAACATTAGAATATCAAATTTAGAAACACTTTTTTTAACTGGTAAGGTGCATTTTTGTGAAAAAGATTTATTGACAAGTGAACTTGAAGCACAATTTTTAGCCTTTGACATTGAGGTTGAGGGATCAAATGATGATTATATTGATACTTTAGCATATCAATTCCATTTCATAAAAAATAGAACTTTTGAGGATGATGAGTGGGAAGAGGAGGAAGATACAGTATGGTAGAATTGATTTATTATATTCTTATAGTGGTAATAGCTTTTATAATAGGTATATTTATAGGAACAAGTGCTAAGACTAAGCCAAAGATACCTTTTAAGCCCCAAGACTTAGGATTAAAACAAGTAGAAGAATATAGTTAAAGACAATATATAATTTAAGTTTATTTTTTGGTAGTATAAATTTTACAAAATTAAAAAAATTTAAAAATAAAAATTAAATTGTAGTTTATCGTAATATATATAGGAATCCATGGGGTACATACCCCCCCTTTTTTTTTATGATGAAAAAAACTTTTATGAAAATAACGAAATTAGCTAGAAAAAATCAATTTATTTTATTGTGGAAAATTATCTATATAATGTGAATAACTACACACTATCAGTAAATGAGGGCATATTATTTTTATATATGTGATAAACTAGTGTTTTCTTAAGTATTATGGCTTCAAACTTAAAAAATAGCCATATTAATATATTGGAAATTGGGGTTTCCAAACGAAAACAAGTAAATTTCCAACTTTCCACCTTATTTATAAATATATTGATAATATCGTTTAAGATTAAATAATTTTATCTCTAACCTTAAAAACTGTCTTTGGGTGGGATGCTTTTTGAATACAAAACCAAATCTAAGACCAGTCCGTAATCATACTGAACTATTTGCTCTCTTGCTCTTTCGTCTTGGAGCTTAGATCTTGTAAAAGTGTTATAAGATGTTTTGAAATTTCGCCCCTGCTGTGTGCGGAGCATGAAAAGAATTTTACTATCGTAAAACTTTAGTATCGTATATATTAGTATGGTTTTATTTATCTGATTTAAGCTTTTCTATTTTTTGCTTAGTATCTTCATATTCTAAATCTGCAATATATAAAGCTAAGATATGTTTAGAGTGATTAGGATTGCTGAACCAGTCATGGAATGTACTTGGTGATATATTAAATATCTCTTTTAATTGTTTTTGTGTCATCTTTGATTTATTTGTTTTCATCTGTTAGTTTATCCAATTTTTTTGATAGTTTATCTATTTGAATACCTTGTACTATAATTAAAGCAACTATTAGAATCTCCCATATACCATTTAAGTCCATATTAAACCTTTTTGATTTATAATTTCATTAAGGCTGGTCTAGGGATTTAAATCCCTAAACCTAAATTTTTTAACAAAGTTGCAATAAGGACGGCAATCCTTAGCAGCTTTATCATCAAATCCAACCACTTCATAGCAGTCTCCTTAATGATAATTTGTCTTTAATTTCTTAAAGAACATTACAATTGTATCCGAAATACGAACATAAGTCAAGTAAAGAATAAAAAAACTAGAAGATCATAGGTAAATCCGACCATACACAATATTTTACAAATTTAAAGTAATAAACAATATCAGATAGAGTAATTTATATTTAAATCTTCAATATTTATAAATAATATTAAATTATTGATAGTAATTCCATAA
>Ga0256837_1000428_pt1 | contig 35681 bp, 37 predicted proteins | sample 4562384metaG_FD_185976 | JGI IMG/M metagenome (GOLD analysis project Ga0256837, IMG submission 185976) | Hydrothermal vent microbial communities from Guaymas Basin, Mexico - 4561-384 | ecosystem: Environmental > Aquatic > Marine > Hydrothermal vents | place: Mexico: Guaymas Basin | collected... | reverse complement strand
ATTGCTGACAACCCTGTTGCTGTTGCATGGGCATTATTGCTTATTAAGTAGTCTGTGTATAGTTCTAGGTAATCTGTTTTCATTTGAATATTATAGCAGGTTTCGAGGGGTGCGTAAGGTCAGTTATCATTTAAATGGGCAATAGAGAAGATGGCTATTTTTGCTTTACCATTCTCATCGTAGAGTAATTCTTGGATATCTAAACTCTCACCTTGGAGCCAAAGTGAAAAACTAGGACTTGCAAGAAGTGAGTTAAACTTTGTTGCTAATTTAAACCGATCATCTTTATCGTAAAAATCATCTAAAGAGAGTACACCTATCTTTTTAAAACTTGGATTTATAATCTTTCCAATAAGACTCTCAATAGTAAGATTTTCATCTTTTACCCATGAGGATGAGATTATTTGAGCTAAAAGAATATACTCTTTAGAATCTAAAGGATTTGCATTAATACCAATAAGTGAGAGAAGACTTGTTGTAGTGCTTTTAAGATAGGAAGCATAGGTATCACTATCTTCCATAACCTCTTGGGGTGGTATCTCTAAGGAACTCATTACATTAATAGCTACACCTGCAGAACTTCCTGGCGTGTAGATAGTTTTAGGTACTGCTTGTAGTTTTGCAACTCTATCACTATTTTGTCCCCAACGCTCTAGCCCCTCTTTCCATAGGTTTGCAGTTTGTTCTGCATAGACAGAGACATCCACACCTTTTGCATCGGCTTCATCTTTAACCCATGGTTCAAAACTAGAAGTAGAAAAAGTACTATCTATTAAACAAAGATTTCCCATATCTCCCTTAGGGTCTATAATTATAGAGGGGATATTGTCTATCGCTGCCTCTTCTATGATTCCTACACCTAGACCTGTTTTACCTGAACCTGTCATGCCTATGATAGCAGCATGTGTTGTGAAATTCTTATTTTTTAATAAAGTAAGTGCTTCTACTGCTTCCATTGTAGATTTATCAACATCTTTACCTAAATAGAACAACCCCAGTTTCTCATACATCTCTTGCATAGCACACTCCCTACAAATAAGTTTTATAGTAGCTATTTTAACAAAATTTATTAAGTAGTAGGTGAGCGTGTAGTATTATTTTCTCTTCTTTGATTAATATTGGCTTTCTTCTTAGGTTTAGGCTTAGGTTTCATCACTCCTTGTACCATAAAACTAATAGGCTCTTTACCTGCTTCTTGCATGAGAACAAGAAGTTTATCTTTTTTCTTACTAAAATAGACATCAAAAGTTTCTAACCCCTTAATAATAGTATCTACCTCTACCATCTCTTCCATCTTAACAGGAAGATGATAATCATTACCCTCTACTCGTATGAGTGTATTGTCTTTCTTAAGAACTATCCAACATACTTTGGCTCTAGGCAAAGAGTAAAGTGAATTTTCAGTACTCTCCATGCAAAGTCGTGTAAACTCATCTTTTTTTATAGTAATGTTACCATCTGAGCTTGCAATATCTAAGTAGAGTGTTTTAGTCGCTTTATTTAACTTTTTAGATTTTTCTAAATATTTAAGAAGGTGCTGATTAGAATCTTGTAGCATATCAACAGTACTAAAGAGTGCCACTATTACAATACCCATTAAGGCAATAGAGATAAGTACCTCTAAGAGGGTAAATGCTTTACGGTTATACATTGACCTTAGCCATCCATCAGTCCTACACGTATTGCTTCTTCATAGCTTGTTACTCCAGATAAAAGCATCTCTTTAAGTTTATCTGCTATTGTTTTCATCCCATACTCTTTCATCGTTTCTCTTACTTGATAATCATTAAAACCATCTTTCATCATCTCTTTTACTCTATCATCTATAATAAAAAGCTCACCTATGGCTTGTCTTCCTTTGTATCCTGTAAAATCACAAGATTTACACCCTTGAGCTTTATAGTAGATTTTATCTTTAGGAACTTCAATAGTCTCTGCTATAGCTGGAGCTAATCTTGTCTCCTCTTTACAATGAACACATAGTTTACGGGTAAGTCTTTGTGCTAACACACCTAAAAGCGTAGAAGAGATAAGAAAATTCTCTATACCCATATCTATCAGTCGGCTAATAGAAGATGTTGCATCATTGGTATGCAGTGTAGAGAGTAGAAGGTGACCTGTAAGTGCTGAACGCAGTGCTATCTCTGCGGTTTCACTATCACGAATTTCCCCTACCATAATAATATCTGGATCTTGTCTCAAAATAGAACGTAATCCAGCAGCAAAAGTAAGTCCTACTTTAGAGTTCACTTGTATCTGACTAATGTTATCCGCATTGTACTCAACAGGATCTTCTACGGTAATAATATTTTTATCAGGTGTTGAGATATGTTGTAGACATGCATGGAGTGTAGTAGTTTTACCTGAACCTGTAGGTCCTGTTACAAGTACCATTCCATGTGCATGATTTAACAACTTAAAAAGGTCACTTGTTAACTCTTCTTCAAATCCTAAATCAGCTAAAGTTGGGATATGTTCACTCTCCATAAGCATTCTCATAACCACACGTTCTCCATAGTATGTAGGAAGTACAGAGACCCTAATATCTATGGTTTTACCTGAGATAGTAATCTGTGTACGTCCATCTTGTGGTACTCTTTTTTCAGAAATATCTAAGTTTGAGATAACTTTAATACGGCTAATAACTAGCCCCGCAATACTTCTCTCTAAATCTATATGTTTTTTTAATGCCCCATCTATACGAAGCCTTACTTCACCTTTTTTCTCTCCACTCTCTATATGAATATCACTTGCACCTTTTTTAATGGCTTGAAAAAATAGTGAATTTACTAGCTTAATAATAGGTGCTGACTCTTCACTAGAGAGTAAGTCTTGCGAATTACGAATAAACTCTAAAAGGTCTGCTTCTACTTCTATTAGTTCATCAGAAGTCGTACTCATCTCTTCAAAGTCTGAACCAGTTTGAATCTCTAAAAATTTGTTTTTTAATCTTTCAAAACTCTCCTCATCTAACATAACAATAGGGTAGTCTAATGAAAGCTTAGAGAGGTAGTTTAAAGACTCACTCAGTGTTGCTTGTTCTATAACACTACTCTTCACACCCTCTATAGTACTAAACAGAAGTGAGTGTTTTAGTGCTAATTTATTGTTCGTTTCCTCTTCCCATAAAGGTTCAAGGTTTACATCTTGTAAATGAGGAAACTTCATTAAAAGTCCTCTGTCAGGTTTAAAATGTCAAGAGGTTTTTTAGATGTTGTTCTTTTAATTCTCTGACTTGCCCTATGCGTAGGTTTAGTAGAGTACGTCTCTCCTGTATCTCCCTCAATCGCATTTTGTACCAATTTATTATATCTTGTTTGTACTGCATCTAACTCAGAAAGTAAACTTTTTAGTTTTTGTAAATCTCCACTTTTTCTTACAATATAAGGCGTAAGGTAAACCACAACATTTTGTTCTCTCTCTACATCTGAATGATGCGTAAAAAGTACATCTCCCAAAATAGGTATCTCAGAGAGGTAAGGTATTTTAGTTTTACCCTTTCCCCCTACTCTTTTAATAAGCCCGCCTAAAATAATAGTCTCTCCATTTTTTACAATCGCATTGGTTTTAACCGTTCTTTTGGTTGTTGTTGGTCTATCTGCTACTTGTTCTGATGAAGGGTCTAAATCTTCTATCTCTACTTCTACTTCTAATGTCACTTGATTATTACTAGAGAGTCTTGGTTTTACTTTTAAAGTAAGCCCTATATCTTCTCTTGAGTAGTTATTGACTATATTTGAAACCCCTGAGGTAGATTGTTGACCTTGAGTTAAAATAGACATCGTTTGACCTACATAAACTGAAGCTTCTTTATTGTTGGTACAGAGAATAGAAGGTTCACTTAAAAGGTGTGCCGCACCATTACGTTGTAAAAAATCCAATGATGCTCCCAATGCAAATACTTTATCTGTCGCACCAAATTTAAAAGAAGGTTCTGAAGTTGTAAAACCATTACCATTTGTTCCTTCATGATATGTTTCTGTATTTGAATTTAAAAATCCTAACAGTGCTGGAGACATTTGAAGTGAAGAAGCTCCTAAATTTGCAACCATAGAGAAAAGCCCATTATCTGTAATAGCTCCTCCTTCTAAACCATATTTAAGTCCTATCTGTTCTGCTAAACTTGTATCTATTTCTACAATTCTTGCTTTAACATATACTTGTACTTTAGGGATGTCAATTCTTCTAACTGTATCTCTAATATTTTTCATCTGTTCTGCTGTTGCTAAGATAACTAGTGCATTTCTCTCTACATCTGAAACAACCATTGCCTTTTTAGGTTTTTCACCTTTTTTAAGAGGCTTAGAGGGAGTCATATTATTCATTTGAGAAATAAGTTTAGACATGATTTTTTCCATCTCTTCAACATTAGAGTTTTTAAGACGCACAACATACATCTTTTGAGTAATACTCTCTCCCTTAATATCGAGTTGTTTAATGTACTTAATCACACGAATATTATTTTCTGCTTTACCTACTAAAATAATAGAATTAGTCGCTTCATCTTTAAAGATATCTACCTTTTCACTCTCTATTGTTTGAGGAAAAATCTTCTTTGCCATATTTTGAGCATTCGTAAAAATATCTTTTACCGATGCATATTTAAGTTTATAGACTACAGATTTTTTAACCCCTCTCTCCTCTACGGCATTGATAATCTTAGAGATAGAACGTAAAGTTCTTGGTGTTGCAGTAATAGCTAAAACATTATTCTCCTTAAAAGAGATTACTTTTGCACTTTTATGTAAAAGTGGTTTTATTTTTGCTCTTATAACAGCTGCGTTAGAGTTTTTAAGTGGGAACATTACTGTTTTCATAGTATCACCATCTATGGTACTACTTACTTCTAAGCCTTCTCCCGCAGCGATGGAAGATTTAACAACCTTATAGTAGTCCCCTTGGTCAATAATAGTAAAACCTTTATTTCCAAGAATAGAGTTTGCTAAAGGGAAAAGTGAACTCTTCTTAATAGGCGTTTGAGAAACAAAGTTTATCTTTCCTTTTAACTCACCCTCTATGAGAATATTTTTCTTTGTAATTTTAGAAATCATCTCTATAAAATCTTTAACAGATAGGTCACGGAAATTTACATCTACTTTCTCATCTTCTGCATACAGTCCAACTGATAACACTATTAAAACACTCATAATTATTTTAATTAACTTCATACTCTAACTCCATTTCTTCTTCACCTCTTTTTATAACCAATGAGAGGTTTTCTATGTCTTTAATATTTTTATAAATACCAAATGCCGCATTATAGCTGTCTATCTTTTGACCATTTACAGAGCTGATAACATCACCTCTTTTTAAACCAAGTTTGGCAAAAGGAGACCCCCTTCGAATAAAGGAGATGCTAAACCCCTCTAAATCTTTACCATTTTTAATATCTTTAATCCCTATATCTTTATATACATTATCTACATTTTCACCATAATGGTCAAGAAGAGTTCTATCTATAATTTTATGATCACCTGCATCTACTATTTCACCCTCTGGTTTTAAAAATTTGCTCTCTTTCTTTACTGATGCTACCTCTTTAATGCTTCCAGTACTTTTACTATTTTTTCTTTTCTTTGTGAAAAGTTTCACTTTATAACTCTTTGTTCCTTTAGTAAATATAGCAAAATTATTACCTGCACTATCAAGAGTAAAACCGTTAATTTCATCACCTTTAGATAAAACTTTTGTTTTCTTTTTATGTTCTACTGTAATAACCGTCATGTCTGAAGCGTTATAAATACCTAAAAGTATAATATCTTTAATGCTCCCAGACACTACTCTTTTTACCGTTTTCTTTGTCTGTTTTTTAGGGGGAGGTGCTTTATTTGGATTTAACTTCACTCTGTAGTAAAGAGGTTTACGCTCTTTTTCTACCCTGTAGTTTACCCCACTTACAGGTAACCATAAAAAGGCTATAATAAACCATGCCAATTTTACACAAATTAAAACAATCGCTAAAAACCACAAATTTTTTAAACGTTTAAGACTAAAAAGATGTTTCATAGTACCACCCTTTTTCATCTTTTTTAAGTTCTGACTTTAACACTTCTATATTTTTACTCTCATTAAAGTCTAAACGTACACTAGAAGTACTTAAATCAATATTTCCCTCTAACGCACCGAAAGAGCCTTGAGCATGAACAGCTAAATTTAAAGGAGAGACTAAGGAGTGGGTAATCTCTGCATGGTTCAGTTCTGTAGGTAACATCTTTTTTAAAGAGTCATCTACTAAAAGTGTATCTACACTCAAACGAGAAAAGAAGAGTAGAGTAAAAAACTTTACCTCCTCTACTGTTGCTACAGGTATGCCTTTGACATATACACTTACCTTATGAAGAGTTAAAGAGAAGAATCCCTCCTCTATGCTAGTCTCATTTAAGACTACATCTTGAGTAGCTAAAGTCTCTTCCATTTTATAATACAACGCTTGTTTAGGCATAAAGACGATAATTGCTAACCAAGAGACCAAAAGTACCAAAAGGATATTTTTTACCATTTGCATTTAAACTCCACATCGTAGGTTGATGATTTCTTTTGAATATCAAGTTTTTGTATCTCTACAGCTAAACTTAAAATCTTTGTTACTAGTTTATTTAACTCAGTTCCAGTTAAATTGGTGTAAAAAGCAGTCACCTTTTTACTCTTTTTACTCCATTTTACTTTATCTGAAGATATAAGTTTTTGAAGTTTTCCAACTTTTTTAGTAAGACCTTTGTCTCCCCAAACTCTTTTCAATGAGATGATCTCTTTAAAATTAACTATCTCATTTTGTATTTGTACCGCTTTTGATCCTTGTACTGTTACTTGTGTATGCTTATAAGAGAAAGCCAATAGCATTAAAACAAAGACAAAAAGTACTATAAGTTCATTTTGATAACGTTGTAAACTCATAAAGTCTCCTCTGCATGTAGGCTTAAATTATTTACACCTTTGACTACATTAAAATTCTCTTTCTCCATCATTCCCTTTAAACGCTTTAACACTTTTGCATCACTACAAGAAAAATCTACCTGAATACTATTTTTATTGAGAGTAAATGAAGTTAAAGTAACTCCCTTAAAAATCATTTTTGCTAAAGTGTTAATTGTTTCACGTTTTTTTCTCTCTACAATCTCGATTGTTTTATACTTCTGAGCAATACTATCTCTTGTATAAGAACTTTGAAAAGCAGGATACGCTTCAAGAAGCTCTTGAAGCTCTTGTTCCCCTGCTTTTGCTCCACTACCATAACGCCATCCTTCTATAAGAAACATCACGGTAAAGAGTGCAAAAACTGTCGTAAAAATAACAGTTTGCTTCATACTCAGTAACTGCCCTGAAGTCTGCTGAAGTGAGACACCATTTCTATTTGGAGTAAAACTATTGTTAAAGAGTAAAGAGGGCGTCTCATCAGAAGCCAATGCTATTTGAGGTACAAGTACAACCGTTTTATCTAGTAAAACCAATGCTTCATCTTTTCCTAATGCTAAAGGCGTAGCAAAAGCATCTGCTGACTCTTGGGCAAAAAAGAGTTTAGAAACTTGAGACAACTTAAAACCCGTCTTCTCTAAGAATTTACTTATACTCTCTATATCATAAGCAAGAAATACCCATTCATCGTCCTCTTTCCATACTAGATAATCATAGTTTTTACCATCATCAAGTAAACCCATAAAAAGTGAAGGGGCTATACGTTTTGCTTGATATGCCCAACGTACAGGTATCGTTTCTCTTTTTATCGTATAAAATTGTGGTGTTAACATCACGTTTACTGAATGTGATATATTTACTTGTTTCATAGAGGTATGAACTAAAAGTAACTCTTTATCATTTGCCATAAAATTCAAAATGTTTCGCCTCTCCCTGTATATATTCAAATTTAAATCTATATTGTCCGCCCATAAGCCCATAACTTACAAAACACTCTGACTCTCCTAAAAACTTACTGTTATTTAGAATAGACTTCTTTTCGTTATACATCTCAACACCTGCATACTCACTAACAAAACTTTGCAGGGAACTTTTTTCTAAAGAGGATACCCATTCTCTAGCTGATGAGAGATCTATATCAAACAAATATGCTATTAACTCTGCTGAACTGTACTCTATGTTTATCTTTTTTGCTGTATTTGAAAAACTAAAGTACTTTTGCCATGGTACACGCATTACTTTAGTATCATCTACTTCATACCGATAACGACTAACTATATAACTAAATTGTTTAAATGAAATAATACCATTTTTTTGGTGTAGTCTGCTTTGCTCTTTTTGAACCGACTTTCTTTTTCCACCTATCTCTTCTAGTATCATGTCATAAAGCCTATCTGGCTCTTCTATCTGATACTCTTGAGATATCTGCTCAAAGAGTTCATTCGCTGTAGATTTAAGTAGTGCATAATGACTTTTATTTTTAGGCATATTATTTGTAACTTTAAGCCCCAACCAGTTAATATTCACCCCTTTAGCAAGAGTTTCACACTTTAGTACCATAGAAAATTTATTATCTGGTGTTCTCAAAGGCAAAGCTGTTTCATAAAGTACTGAAAATAGCGTTTTCTTATTTTTAAAGGTATTAAATACTTCTATTACATCTGCATAATAGACATTGGCTTGTATAAGTGCTTTTGTCTCAGTAGCATCTTTTTGTACCTCTTGAAAATAACTTAGAAGTACCATCGTTAAGGCGATAATAACTGACAATACAGATAGGGTTATCATCAGTGCAAAACCACGACGACTCTTCACTCTTATGTTAAAATACTGTTTTTCATCCATTTAAAAGCTCTATTAAAGTAAAATTTCTTTTTATTAAGAAGAAGATATTATAGCTAAAAACAAAGGTTTTAAAATGAAAAAACAGACAAAGTTAAGATTAGGGTTCTCACTTATTGAGCTACTTATTGTTATCGTTATTCTTGGTGGGTTGGTTGCTGTTGTTGCTCCAGGGCTTATGGACGCAGCAGATGGAGCAAAAAGAGATACTGTTTGTCTTAAGATGAATGACCTTAAAAAACGATTTGACATGTTTAAACTAGACAACGGAAACTACCCAGACACAGAAGAGGGATTTGAAGCACTTGTAAGTAACCCTGACGCAGATAAATACCCTAACTACCGTGTAAAACCTTACTTAAAAAAACTTCCTAAAGATTCTTGGAAGACCCCTTTTATTTACATTAAAAAAGGTTCAGACCTTGAAATCATCAGTTTTGCTGCAGATAGAAAAGAGGGTGGAGAAGAGAACAATAAAGATATTTTATTTAGTGATTGTAACAAATAAAAACTTTGATGGATTACAACATAGCTACTAGTAGTTTACGCAGAGGTTTCTCACTGATAGAACTTCTTATTGTAATTCTTATTATCTCTATTGTCTATTTTTTAGGGTTTGAGGGTGCAGAGTGGGACAAACCAAAGCCCAAAGCACTCACACCTATGAACATCAAAGCAAGTATCATAAACTCTGAATTTACCAATGGAAACTCTACACTTCTTTGTACAAAAAAATGTAAAAAGTGTTATCTTCGTTCTGGTTCTTCTACCTTTAAAGAGTACCCAAGTCCTGTAGATTTAACCAACATAAAAGCCTATACCATCGATGCCCAAGATGCCCTAGTAGCTCTTGAGTATGGAAGATATAAAGATGATAAAATTTGCCTTGTAATGAACTTCTATAACAATGGAAGCTCAACCCAAATCATCTTAGAAAATGAAGAGAGTGCCTATTTCTTACCTGCTTTTTTTGGAGAACCTCAATCATTTGCTTCGGTAGATGAAGCCAAAGACTATTGGTTAAGAGAGAGTCAATCTGCCTCGAACAGTGGAGATTTTTATTGAAAATATTACGTCCAGCATTTACTATTATAGAAATTCTTATCTCTGTTATTATTATCTCTTTTGCTATTATTTTTGTGCTAAAGATACATTCAGATAATCATGAGCAAATCGTCTATATTACTGAGAGAAATAAACGGTCACTCCAAGACTCTCTGTTTTTAAATCATGAAATTTTAGACCACCATAAAGACAACAAATCAGCTTATGATATTTTAGAAAAAGAGTTTACTATCAAAGAACTTGAAAGTCGTGAAATGCTTAAAAAAATCACCAGAGATATTTTTATACCAGAAGAGATAAAAATAGAACCACCCAAAGATATGCCTGGTCCTACAGCTATTATCAATGAAGTTCTATTAAAAGACAAACACTCAGGAATTTATTATCACTTTACTATAGAGTCCTTTTAAAAAAATGCTCAAAGTTAAAAGCGTTATAATACTCATACTATATTTCAAGGAAACAGATGCTTTTTAAGTACAAAGGTTTTGACAAAACAGGTAAAAAGGTTAAAGGTACAGTCAACGCTAACTCTAAAGAGGAGGCAGGGCAGAAACTTCGTACGCAAAATATCTACTACGAGAGCCTTTCAAAGACAAAAGAGTTCTCTCTTGAAGCCTTCTCAAAACGTCAAATGCCAGGAGAACTACTAAGTACTTTTTCTAAAGAACTCTCCTCCTACCTAAACTCTGGAATGACCATACTCACAGCAATCAAACTTCTTGAAAACCAGCATGATGGAGAGAAGAAGTATGTCTCTTTTCTCAACTCTCTCAAAACAATGATAGACGAGGGAAAGTCACTCTATGTTGCACTACAAACACAAAAAGTTTTTGCCCTTCCAGACTTTTTTCTTCAGAGTCTAAATGTCGCTGGACAAAGTGGAAAGATGGTTGAAGTACTTACCAACATGGGAACCTTCTTCTCTGCACAAAACAAAGTAAAAAAGCAAGTAAAAGGTGCTATGACTTACCCTGCTATTATCTTTACGGTAGCTATTGGTATGACTTCATTTCTTATTGCATTTGTTGTTCCTAAAATTACAGAAATCTTTGAAGATACAGGTCAAGAGTTACCTCCTATCACACAATTTGTTTTAAGTATAAGTGACTTTTTAACTACGTATTATATGGCTATTATTATAGGTTTTATACTCTTTATACTCTTTTTTAAACTATCCTATGCAAAACTTAATACCTTTCACCGTATCATAGATTCGATGCTGTTAAAGACTCCTGTTTTAGGAACACTTATACAAAACCATGAGTTAGGACGGTTCTCATATATCCTCTCTTTGATGCTTGGATCAGGTGTTGCCTATGCTCAAGCGGTTCAACTTGCAAAAACAACATTTGCAAACTATGGATTAAAAGATTTATTTGAAAAGGCTTCTATAAAAGTCTTAGAGGGAAATAAACTATCAAACTCTCTGCAACTAGCCAAAGGGGTAAAAGTAAAACGTAACTTTATGCAATCTTTAGCACTAGGTGAAGAGTCAAGTGAAGTAGCACAAATTTTAAATAACATTTCTCATCTCTATGCAGAAGAGAATGAGGACAAGCTTAAGCTACTTTTAGGACTATTAGAACCATTTATGATGCTATTTATTGGTGTAGTAGTAGGTGTCATTGTCTCTGCTATGTTATTGCCTATTTTTACTATGACACAGGGTTTACAATAAACAAAAAACAAAAAGAGGAACTATGCAAAAAAAACGTTTTCGTGATATCAAGCAAGGCAAAGAGTCAAGTATAAAAGAGTTTACTAAAAACAGAAATAAAATTTCATCTAAAACAGAGTCTGTTACTATGGAAAACAGATACTATGCATCAAAAGGAAGTAAAATAAAAGCTTTTCTTACCGATGCTTTTATGCTTGCTATGCCCATTATGTATATCGTCTTCTATCTTGTTATGGGAGGAAGAGAGAGCTTTGCAGAGCATAAAGCATTGGGATGGCTCTATATTTTAATACCTCTTGTTTTAGCACAAACCCTTTTTATGGCAAAAACAGGTCAAACCCCAGGGTACCGTGCCTACAAACTTACACTCATAGATGAAAATACAGGAGAAACCCCTTCATTTTTTATCACACTTTTTAGAAACCTCTGTGCTGTTCTGTCACTCTTTACCTTTGGTTGGCTCAGTATGTTTGTCAGAAAAGATAGCAAAACACTTCATGACTTTTTAAGTCGTACTGTAGTTATTTACAAAATAGAGTCAGATGAAAACCCTAAACCAAAATCTTAGTACCCCTACTCTACTCTCTCCCCTCTTGGGAGCATACTACTTTTTCTACTTTGCACTAGTAGGTGTTTATGTTATCTTCTTACCCAAGGCTCTTCTTGACTTAGGCTACTCCACAGTAGAAGTAGGCATCATCTATTCAGCAGGACCTTTTATGCGTTTTGTGCTGCCTTTTGTCTTTCGTCACTACCTTACCCTAACCCCTAAAGTTTACCTACTCTCTCTACTCTTTACCTTCATAGGTAGCTTACTCTTCATCGGTACTGTTGAGAGTTTTTGGATTTACCTTTTTTCAAACCTCCTCTTTGGTGCAGCTATGGGTGTTTCATTACCATACATAGAGACCATAGCATTAGCCACACTCTCTAAGAGTCGCTATGGGAAAGTACGCCTTTGGGGTTCTTTAGGGTTTATGGGTATCGCTTTGTGGCTAGGAAAGGTACTCCAGACCCCGTATGAAGTACTCTACTACCTAAGTGCTATGGCACTGTTTACTTTTATCTTTGGAGCTATCCTCGTAAAGCATGACCATACTTCTCACGCATCAGCACAAGATGACAAACATTTCTCACTCTCTAAATACTGGGCTTTTTGGGTTTCTATTTTTCTCATGCAAGTTGCTTTTGGAGGATTCTATAACTTCTTTACCATTTATGAGACAGCCCAAGGTATCTCACTTGAGATGGTAAGCTGGATGTGGAGTTTTGGGGTTATCTGTGAGATTGTTATGCTCTACTTTCAAGGACCACTACTACAGAGAAATTTACTTCATATTTTACAGTTTGCTACACTAGTAACATCTCTAAGATGGCTCATGCTCTACTTCTTCCCTGACTCTGTTACGCTTACTTTTGCTTCACAATCACTTCATGCTATTAGTTTTGCTCTTTACCATACGGCTGCTATTACGTACATCTTTTCACTCTATACACAGAAAAAACTCGCACAGCAATTCTTTTTAGGTATCGCTTTTGGATTAGGTGGTTCTGTAGGAGCTGTTCTTTCAGGACAAGTTTATGGTGAGAAAATCTTTCTCATAGAAGCCTTCATTACCTTTATGGCATTTCTTGTTCTACTTATACACCAAAAACGTAAAGGAAAACTAGCATGATACACTCTACAGCCGTTGTTTTTGCAGGGGGTAAAAGTTCTCGTATGGGTCAAGACAAGGCTCTCTTACCTTTTGCAAACTACCCTACCCTTAGTGAGTACCAATACCACAAACTCTCAACCCTTTTTACCCATGTTTACCTCTCCTCTAAAGAAGACAAATTTAACTTTAAAGTTCCTATCGTTAAAGATCTCTACACGCAGAGTTCTCCACTAGTAGGTATCGTCTCTGTATTTGAGACATTAGATGTAGATGAAGTGTTTATCTTAAGTGTAGACACCCCTTTTGTTACGCAAGAGATTATAGAAAAACTCTTTAGCTACCCTAAAAACTATGATGCCATCATCGCTAAAAGTAGCAAAGGGGTACAACCCCTCTGTGGCATCTACAGACGCACCCTACTAGCCCAAGCAAAAGCCCACCTAACCCAAGACAACCACAGACTAAACCACCTATTCAAAGTCTCACACACAAAGTTTATAGACTTTAAAGATGAAAAAGCATTTATAAATGTCAATACACCTCAGGAGTATGAAGAGGCACTTAGAATCGAGAGTAAATAAAATTACTCATAATCTTTCGCCAATTCTAATAGTAAGTGCAATTCCACCTCAATTAAGTAGCTAACTTCTTAGCCACTTCAGTAAAAAATACTTCATATGGTGTTCTATAATTGAGTACTTTTCTAGGTCTGTGATTTAGATTATCTTGTATAGTAATAATTTCCTCCTTAGATATTTGAGTAAAGTCTGTTTTCTTTGGCAAATATTGTCGTATTAAGCCATTGGTACCCCAAGGGTATTTGTCCCTGCGGTCGGGCATGTGTTCATTTAAGCCTCTCTCCCAGGAAGAGTATGGATGTGCAAAATAGAAACTTGTATTAAGAGCTTTGGATACTTGTTTATGATAAGCGAACTCTTTGCCGTTGTCACTTGTAATAGTTTGTGTAATTTCTTTGAGTGGATGAAGCATTGTAATTAAAGCTTGGGTAACTTCTTCTGCTCTTTTAGATGAGACTTTCTATCTACAACAGTAATCAATGCACCTATATGATTAAGCCCAATGACTGTATCTATCTCAAAGTCTCCAATACGGTTCTTTTTTCAACTATAACATCCCCACTTGTCAAGAGGTGCTGACACAGAATTTATTACAGTCCCAACATTATACTTCTGATTGAATCATATATCCTGTGCCACTTACATTTTTAACTAATTCTGAATCTGTTGCAGTACGTATACGGAACATAAGTGAACGTAATGTTTTATCATTTACTTCTTTACCCCAAACGTATATTGAGATTTGTACATTTGATATACTTATGTTTGGTTGTTTAGATAAAAGTTCTATAAGTTTGAGTCCTGTTTTACCTAATTCTACTTCTTTATTATTTTTAAGTAAGCGATTTTCTTGTGTTAGATATACATATCCATTTTTGAGATAAATCTTATTTATTTTTTTTACAGATTTATTTTGGAAGCTATCTCTACGTGTAGTTACAAGTTTTAAAGTTGCTATAATTTGTGCTTTGTTGTAGGGTTTTGTTAAGTAGCTTACTGCATTTGATTGTGCAGCATAGTCTATCATCTCTTCATCTATATATGCAGTTAAAAAAATGATTTTACTTTCTGGGCTATATTGATATATTTCAATAGCTGCTTCACATCCACTAATACGATCTGAGAGCATAACATCCATAAAAATAACATCAGGTTTGATTTTATTGCATACTTCAATAGCTTCTTTACCTGTATCTATAATTTCAACAACATCAGCACCTGTTTCTTCTAGGATTTCTTTTAAAAATTCTGCTGCAATTAGTTCATCCTCTACAATAATTATTTTTAATTTATTCATGCTTAAACCTAATGTTATATTTTAATCCATTTTGACTACTTATTGTCACATTACCTTTTAATTGTTTTGCTGTAAGAAAGATAAGTTTTATACCTAATGATTTACTTTTATTGAGTTCTTCTGGATTAGGATGTCCTATACCATTATCACTATAGGTAAAAAGATAAAACTCTTTTTCATCTGTGATATTTATGCTTATTAGACCATAATTGTGATTAAAAGCATATTTAATACTATTAGTAAGAAGTTCATTTATCATAATACCTAGTTGAACCATTACATTTAATGAGATACTTTCTATATCGCTCTTTATATGAATATTTATCTCTTTATTAGCTCCATATATACTTAGTAAAAGTTTTGATAGTCGTTTAATATAATCTATAATATTGACACTTTCAAAGTTTTCATCTTTATATAGCATTTCATGTACAATTGCAATAGATTCTATACGTGAGGTACTTTTTAGTAACTCTTCTTGTTCTTTACCTTCTAATGAATTACTTTGTAATCCTATGATAGAGGAGATAACATTAAGATTATTTTTAACCCTATGATGTACTTCTTTAAGGAGGAGTGCTTTTTGATGATTTGCATCATCTAACTCCTTAAATGTTTTAAGAATAGAAAAATGATAAAGAAGACCAAATATATAAATTATTAATGCTGTATATGTAAGATTAAACAGTGCCTGTGGATTGTGAGCTAAAGTATTACTAGGGTTATAAATAGATTCTATAAAGAGAAGTATACCCATAGCTACAAAAAGAAGTAAGGTGATAAATAGTGACTCTTTAAGCTCTAAAAAGAGTAAAGTTGTAAGTGGTAAGAGTAAAATAAAGATAATTGACATGGTGGCAAAATGATTTAGATAAATAAGAGTTAACAATGCAGTTGAAAGTATAAAAATAAATAAATGTGCAGAGAATTTAGTATTAAAATTTTTACGTAAATGTAAGAGACTTATAGAAAGAGTAAATACTACAGTTAACTCTAAAAAAGTATTACTGTATCGTTGCATAAATGTATCTATAATACTAGCAATAATATTTACAAGTATAACAACAATATGAAAGCGATATAGTAAAATCACTTTATGATTATGGTGTTGTATATCTAAAAATAGTTGTAATTGTTTCATGAAAATCCTATAATTATAAAGCTAATCTTTTTTGATTTATTATTGTATAGAGTACAGGTAAATATATTAGATTAAGTATAGTACCCCAAGCTAATCCGAATGCTAGTGCTATTGCCATTGGTTGAAAGATAGTGGCTTGCCCTGTAGGAAAAAAGACTAAAGAACTTAATCCTATAAGAGTAGTAACAGAGGTGAGAATAATAGGTCTAAATCTTTTTGCAGAGTAGAAAAATATTTCTTCTATGTTATTTGCTTTTTTAAGATTCATTATCATGATAATACCATCGTTAATAACGACACCTGAAAGACCAAGCATTCCTATGATAGAAGGCATAGAGAGGTTTATTCCTAATATAAAATGTCCCATTAATACACCTAAAAAAGCAAAAGGGATTACAGACATCATCATAAAAGTTTCTCTAAATGAATTAAAAAGATAAAGAAGGGAAATCATAATAAGAATCATTGCAACACTTGAGGCTGCTATCATATCATTTTTAAGTTCTTTTTTCTTCTCCTCTTCACCTTTGAGAATTATTTTAATACCTTCTTTTTTTGCTTTTACTAAAATGGAATCTATCTGTTCAAGTGTCTCTGTTGCAGTTATCTTTCTACTATCAACATTGGCATAAATATAAAAGTTTTTTTCTCCATTATCTTTAATAATTTTTTCAAAAGATTTAATGATATTAAAATAAACTACTTTATTGAGTGTAACATATTGATTGTTATCTAATTTAATCTGAAAGTTTTTAAGGGTATCAAGGGAATCTTTGTGAACAGATCTTATTTTTAATTCCAATAAATTATTATTGTCAAAAGAAAATCCTATTCTTCTCTCTAGATAAAAGTTAGAGAGAAGAATTCCTAGTTTCTGCTCAGTTAAACCTAGAGATTCTCCATAATGGTTTATTTGTAGTTTAATTTCATCAATTCCATAATTCATGGCATCATTCACATAGATAATACCTTTTATATTATATAAAGCCTTCTTAAGCTCTTCAGCATAATGCATTACTTTTTGGTTGTTATTTGATATAAGTCCTATTTTAAGGTCTGATTTAATAGGACCAACTTTACGCTCAACAATAGCAAGGTCTGTTAGATTAATTTTTTTTTATAGTTTTTAGTTTCTAAAAAATGACGTAATTTTTTTGCTATTACGATAGATTTCTCTTCTCGTATTCGTCCCTCTTCATCGTAATAAAAACTAAGTGTAGGAGTAATAAATTTATCAACAAAATTTTGTGCTTTTAGCTTTTGGAGTTCGATAGTAATTTGTCCTACATAAGGGTAAGTTTCAGAGTTTCCAGCAGAGTCTCTCCTCCAACCAGAAACAGAATCTACATGAGAAATAAAAAATTGTTCTTTTTTAGCATATAAATCTTTTTCAATAGCTTTTAAATATTCAATAGTCTCTTCGGTTGTAGTATTAACATTAGCTTTGAGGGCAATATTAATTGTTGTTGCATCAAATTGAGGAAATATTTGAAATTTACTAGCTTTTATACCTAAGACAATAAGTAAGGGGACTAAAATAATGAAAAGTGTTAAAAAAGTTTTTTTACATCGCATAAAAAAATGGATAACTAAAGAGTAAAAATGATTAATACTATTCCAAGAGGTAGTTTTTTGTTCTTTCTTTAAAATATGAGCTGCATGAATGGGTAAAAAAAGAAAAGATTCTATGAGTGAGGCTAAAACCAATACAGAAACAGCTATAGGGATAAGCTTAATAACTTCACCCATTGTACCACTCATCATGAGTGCAGGTATGAAAGCAAAAAGAGTTGTCACAGATGCAATGGTAACAGGTTTAAACATCTCATTGGCTCCTATGATAGCAGCTTCCTTAGGCTCTAATCCATCTTCAATGTGTTGTTGTATATTTTCACTTATTACTATAGCATCATCAACAATAATCCCTAAAGCAATAAGCACTCCAATAAGTGAAATCATATTAATAGAGTATCCAGCAAAATAAAGATATGAAGCACCCATTACAAAAGAAGTAGGAATACCTAAAGAGATAATAAATGACATACGTTTATTGATAAGTAGTATTACTAGTAATGCGATAAGAATAAGCCCTAAAAGAATATTGGATATTACAATATTAAGTCTATCTTTAATTGCTTCAGAACGGTCATTATGAATAATAAATTTAATATTTTTATTATTTTGGTTATTCTGTTTAACAAGTAAAAGAATGGATTTTGATAATTCTAAGGCATTACCACTACTGCTTTGTTTGATTGAAATATCTACAGCATGTTTTGTATCAATTGAAAATATAGTAGCCGTATCTTCATAACGTTTAGAGACTGTTGCAATATCCTTAAGATAAAGTTTTTTACCTAAAACAGTAATTTGGCTTTGAAGCATTTGATTTGCATCTTTTGGACCATTGTATGTTGAGATAAAATGATGTCCATTTTTACTATCATCTACTGTACCGATAGGAAAGATATAAGATAGTTCAGAGAGTGCAGATATTACTGTACTTTCATCTAACCCTAAAGCATGGATTTTTTCAATATGAATACGTATATCATAATATTTATCTGAGTCTCCATAGATAGAAACTTCTGAAATATTTTTAAGTAGTGTTATCTTATCTTTTAAACGGTTAGCTTCTTCTATAAGTTCTTCATGGCTTGCTTCATTTGATGAGACTGCAATACGCATAAGATCTTTTTTAATTTCAAGAACTTTTATACTGGGTTCATCCATATCACTTGGTAAGTATTGTTTAGTAAGGGTAATAGCATCCTTGACCTTATCCGCAGTATTATACTTATCAACCCTTTTCGCAAGTTCTAAAATAATATTAAATTTACCTGCAGAGATAATAGTAGCCATTTTTTCTATGCCATCTATATTTTTAAGTTCTGTTTCTATTTTTTTTACAGCCATTTTATCAAGCATATCTATAGATGAACCAGTATAATAACCATTTACAGATATCATATCGAGTTCAAAAGAGGGAAATATCTCTTTAGGGGTTTTGGTATAAAGTATAATACCTGTAATAAATACTAAAATAAAAAGAAAATAGTTCAATCTACTATTATTAACAAAAAATCTTAAAAATTTTTCAAACATTTATATCCATTCTACTTTTAGAGTAATTGTATCGTATATTTTACAAGAGAATCTTATGATAAGGTAGAGTTACAATATTATATTCATTAGGTAATAAAGCAGAAGGTAAACATTTCCATTTTTGTGTAAGTTTTTGTTTCAAGGCTAGAGAGAGTGCTTGAAGTTGAAGCTCTGCTTCTTCTAATGAAATATGATTAACTTTAATAAAAACTTGTAATTTCTCTCTACTTTTACCATGATAGATAGAGTAGTTATTAATTTTCAGTGTATAAAATAGATGTTTTAAAAGATGATAAAAGTGTTGATACTCTTCCCCTCTATATTCTAAAACTAAGTAGTTAGTATGGTTATCCTTTAGAAGAGGTACAGCAATGGTATATTGCTTCTTGATATGTTGTTTGAGAAGTAAAGTAGTTAATGGTTCATCTATGCGTTCAAACTTAGCATAAAAAGTACGATTGTTAAATACAATTTGTTTAACAATCGAAGCTTTTTTGATATAGTAGTAATTATGAGAAAAATCTAAATCAAAAACCTTTATTTTAAAGTCCTATTAATAGATTGATTTATTATAAATTATGAAATTTTGTGCTAGTACTTTCATCTCATCTTTTATTTTTGCATGAAGTTCAGCATTATTAACATCATCAAGTACATCAGCAATTTTATTTGCAATAATTTCAAACTCTGCTTCTTTCATACCTCTACTTGTAAGTGCAGGAGAACCAATACGTACACCAGAAGTGACAAATGGAGATCTTGTCTCACCTGGAACAGTGTTTTTGTTTACAGTGATTCCAGCAGCTCCAAGAGCAGCATCTGCATCTTTACCTGAGAACTCTTTGTCTAAAAATGATACGAGAACTAAGTGATTGTCTGTACCCCCAGAGACTACATTATAACCACGTGATACAAGTACTTCAGCAAGTTTACTTGCATTTGCTTTAACTTGTTTTGCATGTACTTTCCATTCAGCTGAAAGGTTATATTTAAATCCTACAGCTTTTGCAGCGATAACATGAACAAGTGGTCCACCTTGAAGACCTGGGAAGATAGCAGAGTTTATTTTCTTTGCTATTGCTTCATCATTAGTCATAATCATACCACCACGAGGTCCTGCAAGTGTTTTGTGTGTAGTAGTTGTAACCACATCAGCATAAGGGAATGGGCTTGGGTGCTCTCCTGCACATACTAGACCAGCAATATGAGCAATATCTGCAAATAAAATAGCTCCTACTTCATCAGCAATCTCTCTAAATTTTTTAAAGTCAATCTCTCTTGCATATGCCGAAGCACCACATACAATAATTTTTGGCTGTACTGTTTTAGCAATTCTCATCACTTCGTCATAATTGATACGACCATCAAGTTCTACACCATATGTAAATGATGAGTAGTTTTTACCAGAAAAACTTGGTTTTGAACCATGTGTTAAGTGACCACCATGGCTTAAGTCCATACCTAGTATTTTTTCTCCAGCTTTAAGAAGTGCTGCATATACTGCTCCATTTGCTTGAGAACCTGAATGCGGTTGAACGTTTGCATAACTACACTCAAAGAGTTCACATGCTCTGTCTATGGCTAACTGTTCAACAACATCAGCATATTCACATCCACCATAATATCTTTTATATGGGTATCCCTCTGCGTATTTGTTTGTAAATACTGAACCCATTGCTTCCATGACAGCAGGTATGGTAAAGTTTTCAGATGCAATCATCTCTAAGTGATCTGTTTGTCTCTCTTTTTCATTCTCAATAGCTTGAAAAATCTCTGGGTCAAATGTTTCTATTGCGTATGACATTTATGTTCCTTAAACGTGGGGATTTATTTAGTTGTGTATTTATAGCAAATTTAATCTAAATTTATTATGAATTTTTTGGAGATGGATTTATATCGTTTTATTTAATCCATCATCTAATTAAGTATTCTATCTATTGAAACAATAGATAGAATATAATGTTTATGCTTTTTCAGTAATTCTTTTTTTACAAGCATTTCCATCTATACAGAACATGCCTTTACCTTTTTTTGCAGGTTTGAGTTCATCTTGATTCTCGTTACCACATTTTTTACATTTATTTTCAGCTGTACATAGAGGTGCCATTTCTACTTGTGGGGCTTCTGGTTTCATCGCTGGAAATAGAAGTACATCACGAATACTGTGTTGGTTTGTAAGCATCATAACAAGTCTATCGATACCTATCCCCTCTCCAGCTGTTGGAGTCATACCATAACCTAGTGCTTTTACGAAATCTGTATCCATGTGCATAGCTTCATCATCACCAGTTGTATCTTTCGTATCTACTTGTGCTTTAAATCTTTCGTATTGATCAAGTGGGTCATTAAGTTCGTTAAATCCATTTGCTATCTCTTTTCCTGCCATAAAAAGTTCAAATCTTTCAGCTACATCTGGATTGGTATCACTTCTTCTCGCAAGAGGTGAAATATCTACAGGATAGTCCGTAATGTAAGTAGGATTGATAAGTTTTTCTTCTACAAATTCATCAAAAAGTTCAGACTGTAAGTACCCTAATGTAAGATTATCATCTACTTTTACATTGTGTTCTTTAAGGTACACCAATGCTTTTTCTCTGTTGGTAGCAACTTCTAAAGGGACATCACCAATAGTCGTAAGTGCTTCAACATAAGGTACTTTTGCAAATGGTGTGGAGCAGTCTATTTCATACTCACCATAGGTTAATTTTCTTGACATTTTTAAATGTTCAAATAGATAGTCATAAAGATCTTCTGTAATTTTCATGAGATCTTTATAAGTATGATATGCCCAGTAAAATTCAATAGAGGTAAATTCAGGATTATGGGTATGATCCATACCTTCATTTCTAAAACATCTATTAATCTCAAAGACAGCTTCCATTCCTCCAACTACAAGCCGTTTCAAATAAAGCTCTGGAGCAATACGAAGATAACGCTCAACATCTAAGGCATTATGATGGGTAATAAATGGTTTGGCATTTGCTCCACCAGGAATAGGGTGCATCATTGGAGTTTCTACTTCTAAGAACTCTTTATCTTCAAAGAATCTTCTAATAAGTGTAATAATTTTAGAACGTGTAATAAATGTCTTTTTTACATTGGGGTTCATAATCATATCTAAGTAACGTTGTCTATAACGTAGCTCTTGGTCTTGTAAGCCATGAAACTTCTCTGGTAATGGAGTGATAGATTTAGAAACAATTTCAAAACGTTTACAATGAAGGGTAAGTTCTCCTGTTTGTGTAACAAAAGGGTAACCTTGTGCAAGAACTACATCGCCTACTTCAATAAGTTTTTTAACTTTATTGTAATAGCCTTCTGGAAGTTCATCTCTATTGTAGTAAATTTGTACTAGTCCATCGCTGTCTTCCATTTTGGCAAAAGCAGCTTTTCCCATGATACGGATAAACTTGAGTCTTCCTGTAAGTGTAACTGTAACCGTGTCATCTTTTTTCTCTTGAACATCTTGCTCAGTAACATAGGCATACTTTTCTAAAAAATCTTTAGATGAGATACCTTTTTCAATATTTGTAGGATAAGGGTTAAAACCTTCTGCTCTTAGTTGTTCTGCTTTTTTAATTCGTTCTTGAATATATTGATTTTCAAATATCAAGGATTCTCCTCTTGTAATTTTATGGGGTTTATTTTCTCTTGCAATTTTCACATAGACCTATGATTTTCATGCTATGGTCTGTCATTGTAAAATTGAATTTTTTTGCAATCATCTCTTGTTGCTCTTCAATCGTTTCATCAAAAAATTCCGTTATCTCTCCACATACGGTACAGATAAGATGATCATGATGTTGTTTAAGTCCTAGTTCATACTTCTTACCTTGAGCACCAAATGAGATAGAACTTGCTATACCAGACTCTTCAAGTAGCGAAAGGGTACGGTAAATAGTGGCTATACCTATATTGATATCAGGATTTTGTTTTTTTAGAAGCATATAGATATCTTCTGGTGTAAAATGACCTTTATTTTCATAAAGAAATTTTAAAAGAAGCTCTCTTTGCTTTGTAAATTTAAGACTATTTTCTTTTAGTAATGTTTTAAACTTTTCTAAAAGTAGAGGGTAAGTAATCATTCTATACCTTTATTTTGTAGCATTGCTACTGTTAGCTTCATCTAATTTGACAACATCTTTGAGTATTTTTTTAGGCGAAAGTTTATCTAAACCCAATACAGAAGTATCAAGTTTAATAATTTTTGAGCCAGTCTCTTTTAGATAAGGGTAGAGTACAGAATCTTTTACATACTTTTCAAGGTTATCTTTAACTAATGTTACATTTGATAACGCAGTTACGATAAGTGCAAAAATAATAAAATATTTACCACCACCTATAATAAATCCAAAAAGACGATTTAAAAATCCTAAACCACTAGCACTTGTAAGTTTAGATAAAATAGAACCAACTATAGTTGCACTAAGCCAAATAATAATAAGGATAGCAATAAAGCCAAGTAGAGTTAAAATAGCATCATTCTCTACTTTTATAAAATTTGTCTCTATAAAATCAGCAGCTGTTTGTGAAAGTCTAGAAGCAAAGTATACACCAGCTACTAAACCTATTAGTCCAAACACTTCTTTAATAAAACCATTCATAAAACCTTTAATACCTAAAATAAGTACGATGGAACCTATAGTAATATCAAAATAGTTAAAATCAATCATTGTAAAGTTTTCCATTATAATAATTTTTCTACTTCATCTTTTTTATTTGCATACTGTAAAGCTGCTTCACGTGATATCTTTCCATCTTTGTAGAATTTAATTAGTGATTGAGTTTGTGTCTGCATACCACTATTTCCTTGACCTAATTGCATTTGTGAATAAATTTGGTGTACTTTATCTTCTCGAATAAGGTTAGAAATTGCGTGATTAGTGACCAATATTTCAGATGCAGCAACACGACCACCACCTAGTTTAGGTAGTAGTGCTTGTGCAATAACAGCTACCAAAGAAGAAGCAATCATCGCTCTAATTTGTGGTTGTTCATCTCCTGAGAATACATCAATAATACGGTTAATAGTACCTGGAGCAGAAGAGGTGTGAAGTGTACCAAAAACAAGGTGACCTGTTTCAGCGGCAGTAAGACCAGCTTCAATCGTTTCTCTATCTCTCATCTCCCCAATAAGGATAATATCTGGATCTTGACGCATGGCAAATTTAAGTGCTGCTGAAAATGATTTGGTATCTTCTCCAACACCTCTATGTGAAAATACACATTTTTTATTAAGATGGATAAATTCTACAGGATCTTCAACTGTTAGAATATGCTTATGAGCAGTAATATTAATTTGGTTAATCATCGCTGCAAGTGTAGTTGATTTACCAGACCCTGTTGGTCCAGTTACTAAGATAAGACCCTTTTCTCTCTGAATAAGTTTTTTATAAACTTCTGGTGCACCTAAGTCATCTAATGAAGGGATATCAATAGGAATGATCCTAAATGCTGCAGCAGTATCTCCTAGAGTTTTATAGTAGTTAGCTCTAAAACGTCCAATACCAGGAAGAAGAAGTGCAAAGTCTAACTCATTATTTTCTTCAAAATCTTGTTTCTGCTTCTCTGTAATAAGTGAATAGCACATCTCTTCTATATCTTCTCCTATAAGGACAGGAAGGTTTATAGGTTTTAGTTTTCCACTAAGTCTAATTTGAGGTTCTGTACGGCTTACAAGGTGTAAGTCTGATGCACCATGGGTGACAACACTTTGTAGTAGTTTTTTTATATCAAAAGCCATGATTATCCTTTATAATTTTTAAATTCTTCTTCATATTTTGGCTCATTATACCCAATTATAATTTGATTTTCAAATGTAATAACGGGACGCTTTATAAGCATATTTTCTTTTGCTAGCCATTTTATTTTTTCTTCATCATTAAGGTTTAGCTCTTTAAGTTTTAGTGTTCTGTATATTGTACCTCTTGTGTTAAAAAGTGTTTTTATATCTGAGAGGCTTAGCCATTGAGCGATAATGTTAATAGTAGCAGCTGTTTCTCTAAAGTCTATAAATTCATAAGTGATCTCTTTTGCTTTGAAAAACTTAATAGCTTTTCTTACGCTATCACAATTTTTAATACCATAAATTTTTAACAAAATAGATACCTATTCTATAATAGCAGGGACAATAAAGAAGTCATTTTGACTCTGTGGAGCATGAGAGAGAATATCTTGCTCAATACTCGTTGGTTCTCTTGGCTTGTCTTCTCTTAATGGCGTTCCTCCCTCAAGAGTAGAAAAAGAAGTATCTAAAGTATCAGTATCGAGTTCATTAAGATTATCTATGTATCCAAGTATTTCTGTTAGTTGTTCCATAACTTCTTCTTTTTTTGAATCATCTATACGAAGATGAGAAAGCTTTTCTAATTTACTCAAAACAGTATTATTTATTTGCATTATGTACCCTAAGTGATTTTTCTTATTATATATTAATTTACTTTAAGATATAACTATAAATAAACTATAATAAAGGATAGACGATGATGCAACAGTTAGATATTAATTCTGATGAATTTAAGGCTGAACTGATAAAAACTACAAAATTTACAGATAAAGTTTGTGAAAGCCAAGGTTGGGTTTATAGTTCAAACGAAGATGTAAATGAAGGTGTAACACTTGGATTAGCAAGACATAGGTTACTCTTTGGTAAGAGATTCTGTCCTTGTTTTATGGTAGAACCTGATGAGTCAAAACCAGGTAAATTTAAGAGTTCAGATGACAGAATATGCCCATGTAAGCCTGCGATAGAAAAAGAGTTACCTGAAAAAGGTATTTGTCATTGCCAAATTTTCTGTACAGCAGAGCACAGAGAAGAGCAGATTAGAGAAAAAGAGGCTAAAGCATTAGCAAAAGAAGAGTTAAAAATAGTAGAAGCTGAGGAGATATAGTAAAAGTGCATACATTATTAGCAACAGATAATATAAATTCAGAAAATTTAGAGATGCTTTTATTGGCAAGAGAGAAAGGCGAAGCAGAGTTTATACTTGTAGATGTAAGAGAAAATAGTGAATATGCTATGGGACATTTAAAAGGTATAGATATGCTTAAGCCTACATCAACCTTTCAGTCATGGGCTGAAAATCTTCTTGATGAACTAAAAGATAAAACAGTTATCTTTACTTGTCGTACAGGTAGCAGAAGTGGACAAGTTCAAAATATCTTTAGGAGTAATGGACATAAAAGAGTAATCAACCATTCTGGTGGTATTGTCTCTTATCGTGGTGAAATTGAAAAATAATATGAGTACAATTGATCTATTTTTAAAATTATTGAGTTTTAAATCTATCACTCCTGATGATGCAGGCTCTTTAGCTTTTATAGAAGAGTATCTTAATGATTATGAAGCTTTATATGTTAATAAAGAGGGTGTAAAAAATCTATTTTTAACTAAAAAGTTTTCTGAAGGTTCTCATCTCTGTTTTGCTGGTCATGTTGATGTAGTTCCCTCGGGTGAAGGTTGGGATACCAATCCATTTGTACCTGTGATTAAAGAGGGAAGTATTTATGCAAGAGGTACACAAGATATGAAAAGTGGTGTAGCTACTTTTGTTCAAGTACTTAAAGAGACAAAGACTTTTAAAGGACGCTTATCTTTGCTGCTTACTTCAGATGAAGAGGGAGATGCAGAGTTTGGTACAGTCATTATGCTAGAACATCTTAAAAAAGTATCACTCTTACCTGAGTACTGTATCGTTGCTGAACCAACATGTGAATCGTTATTTGGTGATGCAATTAAAATAGGACGTAGAGGGTCTATTAATGGTTACTTAACAATACAAGGTAAACAAGGACACGCTGCATATCCTGAAAAAGCTATTAACCCTGTACATCAAATAGCACCTTTACTCTCTAAAATAGCAGGAGTAAACCTTGATAACGGAGATGATGACTTTGCTCCAAGTCAAATGGTTGTTACTGATATACGTGGTGGTATGGAAGTAACCAATGTAACTCCGAGTTCATTAAAAATAATGTTTAATGTTCGTAACTCAACTAAAACGACACAAAAAGAGATTAGAGAACTTATTGATAAAACATTTAAAAATCTAAATTATAGTTTAACACTAACACAAGGTTCTTATCCGTTTGTTACAAAAAGAGACTCTCTTATAGTAAAAAAACTTCAGCGTTCCATTTACAGTATTACACAGGTAGAAACAAAGCTATCAACAGCAGGTGGGACAAGTGATGCAAGATTTATGGGTGCATTTAATATAGATGTTGTAGAGTTTGGTGTAGTTAATGACACGATACATGCACCGAATGAAAGAACTTCTATAGAAGAAGTTGAAAAGCTTTATAAAGTATTTTTAGATTTAGTAAGAAACTTTAACAGTTAAAGAGGTAAATTATGACAAAGATAATAGTAAAGTTTTTAATTTTAAGTATGTTCTCTTCTCTAGCACTTTATGCAGAAGGTTTGACATGGGTAAAAGACCCAAGTACTGCTTTTACTTTAGCTAAAAAAGAACATAAAATAGTAATGTTTATGGTTGAAGGAATGCATTGCCGATGGTGTAAGAAGATGAAAACACGTACTTTAGTAGATGAAGCAGTACATACTAAATTAGATGCTTATATTTTGGTAAGGGTAATGAGAGAAGATAGAGATGCCATAAAAGATTTACCCAATATACAAGGTGTACCAAGTATATTTTTTATGACAGCAGATAAAAAAATACTAGAATCAGTGATTGGGTATTTTAATATAGAAGATTTTTTAAGTTATATCTCTGATGTAGAGAAGAAAATTTTAAAAACTAAAGGAGATTAATAAGATGAAATTTATTTTTTTATTACTGCTTTTTTTACTCTCAACTATGCAATTGACAGCAAGTGAAATAATCTCTAAAGAGAAAGTTATTTGGCATACTGATATTAACCTTGCTTTTAAGCTAGCAGAAAAAGAAAAAAAGAATATTATGCTCATGGTTGAAGATGAATATTGTAGATGGTGTGTAAAAATGAAAAAAAATACACTGTCTAATCATGATGTAGAAGAGACACTTAAATCATTTGTTTTGATAAAAGTTGATAGAAATGATAATGAAAGTATGGATAGTTTTGAGGGTCTTAGAGGACCTATCCCTAGTTTCCATTTTTTCACACCTCAAAGAAAACGTATAGATAAAATAGCAGGTTACTATCAAGCTGAAGATTTTTTAGGATATTTAAAAGAGGTAATAGAGGATTTAGAGTAAAATGATTTTTGAGAGACCTCATTTTAAAGAGTATGTTATGGCAAGGTTGGTAACTCTATCCATTTTGATTTTTTCTATATTTGCTATTTTTATAACTCTAGTGACTCCTGAAGGTCAAGATGGAATCACACCTATTTTTCTTTTATGTTTTGCCTTGTTGATCTTTTTATTTTTTATCTACCGTGGTGCAGAACGTATGGAAAAAGAGTTAGCAACTATCAATAAATATTTAGAAAATATTGGAGAGATAGATGAGGTAAACTATAAAGCACGTTTCTTTACTAAGGAGTTTGAAGCCTTAAATCAAAATCTTATAGTTGTTCTTAAAAAAGGAAAAAAAAGAGAAGATATAAAACAGAGATATACAGCAAAATTGAAATTAAAAAATCAACAAAGAGCAGATATGATATCTGCAATTTCTCATGAATTTCGTAATCCTATTGCTTCAATAATGGGATATGCTCAAACTTTAAATGATGATTCTAATATTCCTAAACCTCTACAAGAAAAATTTCTAAGTAAAATCTATAATAATGGAAATAAAATAGAATCCCTTTTAGCACGTTTAATTCTTTGGAATAAATTTGAAAGTAGTGAAGCAACTTTGCATAAAAGTGATTTTAATATGGTTACCCTTCTTAATGAAGTAAAAGTATCATTGGATGAACAATATAAAGATAGAGATATTATTATAAAAGGTGAGAATACTTTAGTGTATGCAGATAGAACACTGATTGAAGTCGTTTTAAAAAATCTTATTGAAAATGCTTTAAAGTACTCAAAAGAGCAAGTTGTAGTTCAAGTCAATAAAAATACAGTTTTAGTTAGTGATACGGGACTTGGTATAAGTGAAAAAGATTTAGAGAAAGTAACTAAAAAATTCTATCGTTCTGGTACACATAATTGGGATAACTCTATGGGCTTAGGACTCTCTATTGTTAAGACTATTTTAACACTACATAAAAGTAAACTGCATATAATGAGTGAATTAAATAAAGGTTCTACTTTTAGTTTTAGTATCAATGAATGAGTTTTTAAGGACTAATCTTCTTCTTTAATACCTTTTTTTTAGCATTTATAATCAATTCATTTCAATTTTAAGATTAAAAAATATAAAGATATGATACTCTAAGAATATGTGTATTTTTAAATGCATAATTTCTAAGTAAAATAAGGAGTTAATTATGGTTAAAAAAATAGAAATACTATTTTTATGTTCAGTGTTAGGTAGTTCATTATATGCAGGAAATGTATCTGAAGCAGAAGGTTTTATAGGTTTAGAAGTGGGTGCAGCGACAGTACAAGGTGATGTAGGTAGTCCTATTGCCTCATTTGCTGAAAAAGACTATAAAGGCAATGATATAGAGTTTGGTTTACGTATAGGTGCACAAACAGAAGAGTGGAGAACTACTTTTACTTTAGATTTTTATGATAGCAGTGATGATGATCAAAATATAGAAAAAGGATTTTTACTTTTAGATTATTATTTCTTAAATGACAATGATTCTAAACTAAAACCTTTTGTGGGTTTAAATGTAGGTTATGCTAACTATGAAAGCTATGAAATAGATGATAGTGGTTTCTTATATGGTGGACAAGCAGGATTTGTAGTTGGAATGGCTGATACAATTGAGTTAGATTTAAGTTATAGATATTCATTATCAAATTCTGATGTATTAGATCATGCAGCAAGTGTTACTTTTGGTCTGAATTATCTTTATTAAGATAGAAGTTAAAAAAAAGGATTTTTAAATGCAAAAAAATATATTTTTAATATTGACTTTTTTGTTAGTATTTGTTTTTTCTGGATGTGGAAGTAATAGTAAAGTAGATGCTACAAACGAGGAATCTATAAGTGTAGATCAAGTTGTTGAAATGCAATTTAATTCTATAGTTCCTTATCCTAATGGGCGTGATTTTACACTTAAATTAAATTTTGTAAAAAATATTGATAGTAATTACCATGTTACCTTAAATGAGTATGGGTTAAGTGTAAATGGTTGTAGTATATCTGATACAACGCCAACCTATAGCCCTGCTACCTTAGAATTGGACGGAGGAATAGGTTCACAAGAGAGTCTAGAGATAACTGGTAGATTTGATACAAATTGTACAATATTAGGTTACACATTTACTGCAACACAAACAGTTACAAAAGATGGTAATGAAGAGAAGAGTGACTATAGTAGTACATTTGACTATGATAATCCAGCTGGTGGAAATATTACCCCTCCATCAGAAAATGGTTATAGCTTTTATAATGCTACTACACCATTAATAGTCAATCAGTTTAGTACGACATACCCTATTAAAGTACAACTTACAAATTATGGATTTACTGCACCAGGTAAGCAAGTAATTTTAAAAGCGTTTTCAAATACTTTAGGCTCAATGAATACTTATAATGTAACAACAGGTGCAGATGGGTATGCAAATTTTGAATACACCTCTCCAGCACAACTTCCTACAAATGGTACAGTTACAGATGCTTTAGAGATGATTTTTATAGATGAAAATAACATTACTTATACACAATTTATAGACTTAACTTTTGATAGATCAAGTGGAAATGGTGGGGTTACATCATATGCTTTTGATAGTATCTCAACAGTAACTATTACACATGCAGAACAAGTAGCAGAAATAAAAGCTCAGCTTATTTATAATGGTGTACCAATAGCAGGTAAATCTGTAACTATGTTAGCTATAGCAAATAATGCTAATAACGTAAAAGGTAGTATCAGTTCCTATACAGTTACGACAGGGGAAGATGGTAATGCCATATTTACTTACTTCGCACCGAGTACACTTGATGATGTCAATGGTACAACATTAACATTAACTATTCAATTTGATGAAACAAATGGTAATATAGATGACAATGTGCATTTAGAAGCAGAGCCTACTATCTATTTTGATGAGACAACAGATGCAGTTGTAGGAGATGTTACCTTGCCTACGGTAGTAATTCCTAATGACTTACGAACAGTAACTTTAGATAGTAATAGTAAAACGATACAAATTGCTATTAATGTCTTTAAAGATATATCTCCTTACCCAAGTGGAATTGTCAAAGTTGAATTACCTGAAAAAGTACTCAATGGTGTTGATGTAGGTCAGTTTGATGCGTATGAAGTTGAAGTAAATTCACAAGGTATTGCACTCTTTAATTATACTGGACCTAGTAATTTAAAAGCATTAATAGATGACGGTGATACAGAGAGTATTTTTAAGTTTTATCATCTCTCAAATACTGATAATAAACAATCTATGAAAGTGATGTATGAACTACCAGAGAATCCTTATGTGACACGTAACTATTCACTAGATGTTGTGACAAGTGGTGACTTTAGTATGGGTATTCCAGATCAAGAAAAAACATTTAATATCTTACTACAAGCAAAAGATAGTGCAGATAATGATGTTAGTCTAAGTGATGAGAATATTACTAAAATTACTGTTGAGACTACCAATAGTCCCATTGCGCAGATTTTAGATACAGATGCAGGGAGTCTTGTAGATAAATTGGAACTTAAACCTGTAAATAATAGTCCATTTATTCTTCGCTCAAATACTTCATCTGGATTAGTACCTATGGAAGTAACTATTGAGTTTACAGATATTAATGGAGATGTGCAGACCTTTAGAACCATAGTAAATGTGAGAGTATTTTCTGGACCAGCATCTGCTATCAGTATCTCTTATGTAAGTACAGATCAAGACTCTAGTAGAGCTAAATACATAGAAACATATGCTATATCTGTTACTGATGAATATGGTAACAGAGTCAATACAAGACCAAATATCTCTTTGGGAGCAATAGTTGGTTACGCGGTAGATGGGAAAGAATCTTCTTCTTATGAAACCAATGAAACAAAACGACTTTTTTATGGTCGTAGTGATATTACTGATGATATTGCCAATGGTGAAATAGTTGCATTAGATAGTAATAGAGCTAATTTTGAAGATAATACACCAAGTAGAACAGATGTATTCCAGTATGTAAATGCAGAGGGTAACAATACAGATAAGCTTGTAGTTTTTGGTGAGAGAAAAAACTATGAAGCTATGGGTAAATGGGATATTACAAAAATTAATAATAATACCCTAGAGTTAAAAGATGATTATTATGGAGTAGATAGAACAGGACTCTATTATGCTGTAGGGCATAACTACTATCAAGATCCATGTCGTGATGATGGTAGAGAGTGGGTAGGTACTACAACTTCTGATACATATCAACTAGATGATGAGGGTACAGTTACTGTACAGTATAAGTACGATTATCATCTTGCAGGAAAAGATGCACTTATCTGGGTAAATCTTGATGGTATTCAGCCTGATACTGGAGCTATGACAAGAGTAGGGGAAGCAGTGAAACAACCCCTTAGAGGTATGGGATTAGTTCAAGTACCAAGTGAAGGATATATTTTAGAAAAAGGTGCAGAGGGGTATGATACATTTATTATTTGGCATGAAAATGCACCTGAACGCTATAGAAATGCACATTTTGATTATGCTATAGATACTTCATGTGAGTATGAACTAGTTGCGACGAGTAACTCTTTTGATGCAAGAACATGTGATAATAGAGTAGGTGTAGATACAGATGATTACTCAGGTACTGAAGATGAACTTTTTGGTACACTTGATGGGACATCTTATATAACTTATAAAATTACTGCACCAGAAGACAAATCATGTACATTTAATATCGTAGATCTTGCCATCTCACAAGAGTTTTAAATCTTAATACCATAAGAGTTTAGGCTCTTATGGTAAATTAATCAAATCTTCTTCAATTTTCTACTATAATTCTACAAATATTTTAACTTTAGGTAATACAATGATAGATCTTAAATATCTCCAAAACAATTTCAACGAAGCTAGTGCTAAATTAGAGAAAAAAGGTGTAGAAGCTAAAACACTTGAAAATCTCCAAAATCTCTTTACTAAACTCAAAGAAGCGAATGCAACACTTGAAGCATCAAAAGCAGAACAGAACAGCATGTCTAAACTTTTTGGGCAGTACATGAGAGAAAAGAGAGATGTAACTGAGCTTAAAGCAAAAGTAGATGCCAATAAAGAGGCAATGGTTCCTCTTCAAGAGAGAGCAAGAGAAGCAGAAGAAGCACTCTTCTTTATTGCTTTAGCTATGCCAAACTTTCCAGATGACTCTGTTCCTGAGGGTGCAGATGAAAATGACAATGTAGAACTTCGTAAAGTGTTAGAGCCTAAAACTTTTACATTTAAACCTAAAGAACATTGGGAACTCTCTGAGATAAATGGATGGATAGACTTTGAACGTGGTGTTAAACTTGCTAAAAGTCGCTTCTCTGTACTTCGTGGAGAGGCTTCTAGGTTAGAGAGAGCATTGATCAACTTCTTCCTTGACACAAATGCACAGAAAGGGTTTATAGAGCACTCTGTACCGTTTATAAACAACTCTACTATGCTTCAAGGAACAGGGCAACTTCCTAAGTTTGAAGATGACCTCTTCAAAATAGACGATGAAGATCTTTATCTTATCCCTACTGCTGAAGTACCATTGACAAACCTTTATAACGATGAGATACTTAGTGAAAAAATGTTACCTCTCTTAATGACCGCATATACTCCTTGTTTTAGAAAAGAAGCAGGTTCTGCGGGTCGTGATACAAGAGGTATTATCCGTCAACATCAGTTTAACAAAGTAGAAATGGTAGCTATTGCTCATCCAGATAAGTCACAAGAGATATTTGAGATGATGGTACAAAATGCATCAGATATACTTACTGCTCTAGGACTTCCTCACAGAGTGGTTGAGCTTTGTCATGGAGATTTAGGTTTCTCCGCTGCAACGACTATCGACTTAGAAGTATGGTTACCAGGACAAAACCAATATCGTGAAATCTCTTCTATCTCTAACACAAGAGATTTTCAAGCAAGACGTGCAAAAATACGTTTTAAAGACGGCAAGAAAAATAGATTTGTACACACATTAAATGGCTCTGCATTGGCTGTAGGACGTACTATCGTTGCTATTATGGAAAATTATCAAAATGAAGATGGTTCTATAGAGATACCTGAAGTTTTAAAGAAGTATATGTAGTTTTTCATAGAGTGTGTAAAGTGGTTGCCTATATGCAACCACTTTTATGGGGTTTAGTAACAGAAACTCTAATAAAAAATTTGAATCAAATGTAACCCCCTCGCTTTAGCTTTTGAGCTAACTTTTTTCTCTTTAGGTTTTGATAATGCTTCTTTAATGTCTTGCATTAGAAGTTCTCTTCTACCAAGTGTAAATAATGCACTTGCAATGTACCGAACCATATACCTTAAAAATCCTTCTCCTACAATTTTAATATAGTAAATGTTATTGCCAAAAGTTGATGGTTGAACTTGTAGTATTTCACAACTTGCAATAGTACGGATAGTTGAACTCATATTTGTATCTCGTTTTGCAAAACTATAAAAATCATGCTCACCAATGAAAAGCTTACAAGCCTCTTTCATACCTGCTATGTCAAGTAAGCCTTTAGTAGTGGGTGGAACATGTGCAATGGTATCATTTAGAACTGGATTGTAAATGGTGTCTGTGCAAAAGTAATAGTGATACTCTTTTCTTTTACTATCTTTGTTTGGGTTAAAATCTGAGGAACAATGGGAACATTGTAAAATACGTATATCATCAGGTAGTAGGGAGTTCATACCAAGTAGTAGTTTTCCAGATTTAATTTCTATAGGAATAGTGACTTTTACAACTTGCCCTTGTGCATGTACCCCTGCGTCAGTTCTGCTTGCAGCGGAAATAGTACAGCTTTTGTAGTTACATATTTTTTTGAGTACTTTGTAGATATTTGCCTCTATAGTTGGCTTTTGTTCACTCTCACCCAATGTTTGCCAACCGTAGTAGTTAGTTCCTTTGTATGCAATTATGAGTTGATGATAGTGCATGCTTAAGCCTTGTTTTTTATTTTATTAGTATATCTAAAGTTTAGATTTAACAATAGGCATAATGATTTATATGTTATACTATTGAAGAATCTCAGATAAATATAATGCTCCCCATTTTCTAGACCAGTAAAATAACTTTCCTTATTCCACCTCGCTACGATACTGATTGTAACAGTTTATCTCCTTTAAATCCTAAATTATTGATATAGTCAAAGTAAACTTCATTAGGTGTTTTATAGTCAATCGCAGAATGTAATCTTTTT
>Ga0256837_1000427_pt1 | contig 35875 bp, 29 predicted proteins | sample 4562384metaG_FD_185976 | JGI IMG/M metagenome (GOLD analysis project Ga0256837, IMG submission 185976) | Hydrothermal vent microbial communities from Guaymas Basin, Mexico - 4561-384 | ecosystem: Environmental > Aquatic > Marine > Hydrothermal vents | place: Mexico: Guaymas Basin | collected... | reverse complement strand
ACTCTGTCTTTCGCAGAGAGGTTGAGTTCATCATGTGTTACTTGCCAGTTAATGTTTAAAGCATCATCACTAAAAAGGATACCTCTATCATTTTCTGGTGAATAGTAGTTATCCACTTTATAAGCGAAGATAGTATCATCTTCAAGGACTACAAAGCCATGTGCAAAGCCACGAGGTACAAGAAGTTGGCGTTTGTTCTCAGAAGTGAGTTCAACTGCTACATGTTTTCCAAATGTAGGGCTTCCTTTACGGATGTCAACAGCTACATCTAAAACACGACCGCTTATAACACGAACAAGTTTAGTCTGTGCAGCTGGAGCCAACTGGTAGTGTAATCCACGAAGAACACCACGAGAAGATTTAGACTCATTATCTTGACAGAAGTCTATCTTATAACCTAAGAACTCTTCTAGTTTATCTGCTCTAAAACTCTCTACGAAGTAACCTCTCTCATCCCCATGAACAGTAGGTTCAATGATCACGACATCAGGTATTTCTGTTCTTATAAAGTTCATTTAGACTCGACCTTGTTCTGCTCTGGCTAACAAATACTGCCCATACTGATTTTTCTTTAGAGGTTGTGCAAGTTCTATAAGTTGCTCTTTACTGATATAGCCCATCTCATAAGCTATCTCTTCAAGACAAGCAACTTTCAAACCTTGACGATTTTCTATAGTCTGAATAAACATACTTGCTTCAAGAAGTGACTCATGCGTTCCTGTATCGAGCCAAGCATAGCCGCGACCCATAAGTTCTACTTTAAGTCTCTCTTCTGCAAGGTAATCTTGGTTAAGAGTAGTTATCTCTAACTCACCTCTATCACTCGGTTTTACAAGTTTAGCTTTTTGAACTATATCGTTAGGGTAGAAGTATAGTCCTATAACTGCATAGTTAGATTTAGGTTCACTTGGTTTCTCTTCAAGTGAAGTAACTACACCCTCTTCGTTAAACTCAGCAACACCATAACGTTCAGGATCTTTTACATAGTAACCAAATACAGTTGCTTTATTTTCAGACTCTGCATTTTTAACACTTTTAGCAAGAAGATCTGTAAGTCCATGACCATAAAAGATGTTGTCACCAAGAACAAGACATACATCATCATTGCCGATGAACTCTTCACCAAGAATGAAAGCCTGCGCTAAACCATCTGGACTTGGTTGTACAACATAAGAGAACTTCATACCTATGTCAGAACCATCTCCTAAGAGTTGCTCAAATCGTGGTAAGTCTGTTGGTGTTGAGATAATAAGTACTTCAGTAATCCCTGCTAACATTAAAACAGAGAGTGGGTAGTATATCATTGGTTTATCGTAGATAGGGACTAGTTGTTTGGAAACCCCTTTTGTGATTGGGTAGAGTCTTGTACCACTGCCCCCTGCTAGGATTATTCCTTTCATATTTCTTCTCCGTTTTTGTTCAATTTTTTTAGTCCATTTAGGCAAAAAAATCTATAATTTTTTTTAATAGTAGATAAAAAACTTTTTTAATTTTTACTACTTATTTTTCATATATAATCTTGTTATTATACTTTAACTATCTTTAAAAGTAACAAAATAGCGACAAAAAACTAATATTTTAGTTATAATCACATTTATGACAAACACACAATCCAAAATACTACTTTTAATAAAACAACTTGATTTAGTTGAGCATATAGAACAGTTTCAAAGCTTCTTCTCTCGCACTCATTCTCTTTATATAGAAGGGGACCAAGAGCTTCATTTTAAGTACATCAAAGCACTTGATAAGCTAGAGTTTAAAGCTCCTCCAAAAGTTACAGATTTTACTACCATTAAACAGCATCTTAAGAAACATGGTGTTCTTAACTTTGAGCAAATTTTTGAGATAGTCAAAGTTGTTCGCTATTTTCGTTACTTTAGAAACCGCAATATCGATGGACTTATCGGTGATTGGATGGCAAAATTTGACATTCCCCTTAAGTTTACCGAGGTAGAAAAGTTTTTCACTAGTGATGGAAAATTTGAAGAGAACCTTGATGAGACACTCTTTGGACTCTCTGCTCGTATAAAGGAGCACAGAAACAACATGAGTGGTTCACTCAAACGCATGATGTCAAGCTCAAAATTAGCGGGTTATCTTGTAGATACACAGGTTCACTTTGTAAACAATGAAGATTGTCTTTTAGTTCGTGGTGGCTTTAATCATGTTCTTAAAGGTGCTGTTGTTGGTCGATCTAGTGGTGGGTTTTTCTTTGTAAGTCCAGATAGTATCTTAAAGTCTAAAGAGCAGATTCGCTTTATTGAGCAAGAGCGTGAGGCAATATTTTATGAGTATGCAAAAGAATTTTCTGCTAAGTTATCCGAAGTTCAGCCTTTTATCACATTTATAGATAAAGAGTTTACAAAGTTTGACAACTACCAAGCACGTGTTCTCTTTGCTAAAAGCAAAAATATGCAACTTATGAAGAGTCAAAAAGATTCGAAAATAGTTCTAAACGGTTTCATTCACCCTGCCCTACATAATGCAAAACCTATAGATGTGAACTTCTCTAAAAATATATTAATGATTACAGGGGTTAATGCTGGTGGTAAAACTATGCTTCTAAAAAGCATTTTAGCCTCTGCATTTATGGCAAAATATATCATCCCTATGAAGCTCAATGAAAACAAATCGCATATTGGCTCATTTAAAACTGTTCTTAGTATCATTGATGATCCTCAAAATGTAAAAAATGACATCTCTACATTTGCTGGTCGTATGCAGGAGTTCTCTCGTATATTTAAAGAGACTTCTGCTCTTGTTGGGGTTGATGAGATAGAACTTGGAACTGACTCTGATGAGGCGGCTGCACTCTTTAAAGTCATTTTAGATGACCTCATAAAACGCAGACAAAAAGTAGTCGTTACAACCCACCATAAACGACTCGCTGCACTTATGGCAGATCGTGATGATGTGGAACTTATGGCTGCCATCTATGATGAAGAACACCGAAAACCAACTTATGAGTTTATGCATGGAATCATCGGAAAATCATATGCCTTTGAAACTGCTGCAAGATATGGCATAAATGCTGTCTTAGTTCAAGAGGCTAAAAAGGTTTATGGTGACAACTCAGAGAAACTCTCCCTACTCATAGAGAGAGGAAGTCAACTAGAACGTGAGCTCAAACATAAGCATCGACTTGTAGATGATAGACTTGATGAATTAAAGAAAAAAGAGCTACAACTCAAAGCTACTAGAGAAGAGCAATTAAAAGAGATAGAAGAGCAAAAAGCAGCCCTTAAACGTAGCTATGATGTCGCCATTAGTGAGGCTAAAGCTGCTGCAAAAGCAAATGACTCCCAATCCATACATAGAGCGATGAATAAAGCAAACAAAAAACTCCCTGCAAAAGAGGAGGAGTTACTTAAACGCGATGTTAGCTTTAAAGTGGGTGATGTAGTGAAGTACCACTCAAGTCGTGGAACTATCACCTCTATGAAAGGAGAAAAAGAGGCAACTATAGAGATGGATGGCATGAAAGTACGTGTAAAAACGAAACACCTTAAACATACACAAGCAATAAAAAAAGCCCCACGTACAGATGTCACACTCAATGTAGAAAAAAGAGCTGGTCTAAAATGTGATCTTCACGGTATGCGAGCAGATGAGGCTTGTGATGTGCTCGATAAATTTTTAAATGATGCCCTTATAAATGGCTGGGATGAAGTCATAGTTTATCATGGTATTGGGACAGGCAAACTCTCTTTTGCTGTAAAAAACTTTCTTAAGGCCCATCCAAGAGTCAGAAGTTTTAGTGATGCTCCGCAACATCTTGGTGGATTTGGAGCAAAAATAGTATCTTTATAGTATTGACTTATCTTAAAAATAAACATATAATATAATAAATTTGTTTTAGGAGAGTTTATGAAAAAAAAATTATTATTATCTGTATCCTTAGTATTATCTTTATCTGCAGGTGAAATTCAGTATGGTTCTGGTAATTTTCAGATGTCAGGTGGAGTTTTTGGTGTTAATCAAGAGTTAGATATTGATTTAACTACTTACTCTATAATACAAAATCATCAAAACATTCTTTCAAGTAATATTTACTATAAATACAACTTTACATGGTACGATTCTAAAACAATTACAGCAGTACAAGATAGTCTAAACAGTTACTCAACTACAGCAACTTCATTTATTCCAACAACAACAACATATACACCTACTATGGACTATAGGATGCAAGGACTTGATGTGAATGTTGTTCTTGGTTATGATGTTTACCATAAAAATGAAAACAACTTTTTAGGTCTTGGTATAATGATAGGTGTATCAACTCCATGGATTGATTCTAAAGACTCAAGTAGTGATGATAGTGATTATCCTGATGATACACTACTTAAAGAGAGTAAAACGGAAATTATTACCTATAAAGTTGGTCCTAGTATATCGCTTATGCAAAGCTTTAACAAGCATCTTATGATCTATGCATCAGCAACCTATGCTTACCAAACAGGGAGTATAAAAAATTCCTACATGAATTCAAGTTTTCAAGCAGATGGTACATTTCAAGAGTATGATATAGGTCTTAAATTGCAACCATTAAGTGAAGAGATAGAGATCGGTTGGTTTACATTAAGTCCTAGACTCTACTTTACTGCTGGCTACCGTTACAGTGACTGGCAACTTGATGATATAGATACAAAAGCACTAGGAGTTACATTACCAACACCATCAACGGATTTTAATATGAACTCATCTATTACCTATTTAGGCTTTGGTTACACTTTTTTCTAAAAAATTTAGAAACGATAAACCTTACTTAAGATAAAATAGCACTTATGAATAATATAGCAATTATTGGTGCTGGAGCATCTGGACTTTTTTGTAGTATACTATGTGCAAAGAGTGGTGCAAAAGTATCTATTTATGAGCAAAATAGTAAGCCTGCAAAAAAGATTTTAGTAAGTGGTAATGGACGTTGTAATATTTCTAATGCCAATCTAAGTAGTAGCGACTACTTCTCACAGAATCCCCAGTTTTCAAAGTTTGCACTTGACTCTTTTGGGTTTAAATCCTTTGAAAAATTTTGTTTAGAGATAGGTTTACTTCTCAATATTTTAGAAGATGGTCGTGCATATCCTCTTTCAAATGAAGCAAAAAGTGTTGCTAAAATTTTTGAAGACTATGCAAAAAGTTTAGGTGTAGTTTTTCATAATGAAACTAAAATAGAGAGTATAAAACCTCTCTTAAAAAAATATGACTCTGTAGTCGTAGCAACAGGCTCACGAGCAGCAGAACACCTTGGTGGAAACAGTGATGGAGAGAAGTTTGCAGAGGAGTTTGAGCATAACATCATTCCAGCTTATCCTAGTCTCGTACAACTCCATCTAAACTCCAAAATAGCAAAAAAGATGAGTGGTGCAAAACTAAATGCAGAAGTTACACTGATACTCAACGGTGTAAAAGAGTTAAGTGTCACAGGTGATGTACTTTTCACAAACTATGGTGTTTCAGGCTTTGCAATACTTGATCTCTCACAAAGTGCGAGTGAAGCACTCCTAAACTACCAAGCAGTTGACATTTGCATAAATTTACTTCCAACATTTAGTATGCAAAAACTCTCCCAACACATTGCAAACTTAGCCAGTAAAATACCAACTCTTACAATACTAAATATTTTAGTAGGTCTTATTCCCAGTAAAATTGCGAATGGTTTTCTCGAAGAGTTAAACATCTCAAACAGTATTAAAGGCAAAGATATACACACAAAAATTGCAAAAAAGATCGCAAACCAACTCCTCAACTGGAAGTTTGAAGTAGAAGAGACTCACGGTTTTCGCCATGCAGAAGTGAGTGGTGGTGGCATTGATACTACTGAAATAGATGAAAAAACTATGATGAGTAAAAAGTGTAAAAATCTTTACTTCACAGGTGAATGTCTTGATATTGTCGGTAAACGTGGTGGTTACAATTTTGCATTTGCTTGGGCGAGTGCTTATTTAGCTGCTAAAAATATTTCTAAAGATACAAACTAACGTCATATTTGCTCTACATTGTTATGATATACTCATAGAATGTATAAAATTTTACTTATTTTTACTCTTTTTTTAGTGCAGATTCAAGCACAAGTAGCTCCTCTTGAAAAAGCAACCCTGCTTCTCTCATGGAAACATCAGTTTCAATTTGCTGGATATTACATGGCAAAAGAGAAAGGGTTTTACAGAGATGCTGATTTAAACATCACCATAAAAGAGTATGATTCTAATATAGATACAGTAAAATATGTTGCTTCTCAAAAGTATGCTTTTGGTATAAAGCACTCTCCTCTTATACTCGATAGAATCGATAGATATCACAACCTTAAATTTTTAGCAACCATTTACCAATCTTCCCCTCTCATCCTTATCTCAAAAAAATATAGCAATTTTCAATCACTTAAAAATAAAAAAGTTAACCTTACAAATGATGACTATAATAATGCATCTATACTAGCAATGCTTCATTTAAATGGTATAAATAAAAGTAACATTGCTTCCAAAAAGATAGACTTTACCTTAGAGAGTTTTATCAATAATAGTGTTGATTTTTATACAGCATATAGTTCAAACGAGCCTTTTACGCTTCATAAGATGGGTATAGATTTTTATACATTTGATCCTAAAGAGTATGGGTATGACTTCTACAGTGACATTCTTTTTACATCTCAAGAACTCATAGAAAAAAAACCTCTTCTTGTTGAACATTTTTACAGAGCTTCGATGAAAGGATGGATATATGCTTTTTCTCATATAGATGAGAGTGTAGAGATTATCCTTAAATACTACAATACTCAAAAAAGATCACGTGAAGCACTTAGGTTTGAAGCCTTTGCACTCAAAAAACTTGCATATAAAGGAGAGACTCCGCTTGGAAATATTAATCCAGAAAAACTACAAGAAATTGCCACAACATTTCGTCTACTGGGTTTAGTTCAAAGTAAAAATAGTAAAATCGACTATGATGATTTCATTTACGATAAAGCTTTTAGCCATAATAAACACAAACATATTTTTTTAAAGTTTTATCGTCAATATCAACAAGAGATAAGAGTCTTCATACTACTTTTTCTTTTACTCGTTCTCTTTATGGCTTACTTTAGATACAAGATGAAAAAATTGCTTCATCTAAAAATAAAGGAATTAGATAAAAGCTACAAACTTTTTGATGAGTATACAATCGCTTCAAGAACAGACACACTTGGAAACATTACCTTTGTAACACAGGCTTTTTGTAATGCTACAGGCTATACAAAAGAGGAACTCATAGGAAAAAACCAAAATATATTTCGAGAGAGGGGAGCACTTCCAGACTCTCACTATAAAGAGATGTGGATGAGTATTAAAAGTGGACATATTTGGCATGGTGAGTTTCAAAATATTACAAAAGATACTCGTCACTACTGGGCGAATGCTGTTATTTCCCCCCTCTATGATAATGCAAATAATATTATAGGTTATGAGAGTGTTGTCCATGACATTACCATAAAAAAAGTGCTTGAAGAGTTTAACCAAAAACTTGAAAAGGATGTAGAAGAGAAAACACTCCAACTCAAAAAGTACACAAATTATCTCAATACACTTTTTAACATTAACCCTAACATTACTTATGTTTTAAAAAATGACAAATTAGAACTTGTAAATAAAGCTTTTCTAAACTTTACCCAAGTCTCATCTCGTGATGAATTTTTACTGCATCAAAACTGTTTATGTAAACTTTTTCATACTGATTCACATCAAGAAACGCTAGAGAAAAATGGACATCTTTGTACTATAGATGCAAAAATAACTATGTTTAAAAATGGGATAAAACATCATTTCGTTATGACGCGTAAAGAGTTTGAACTAGACAAAAACAAGCTTATACTTGTCTCTTTAGAGGACATTACTGAAATACAAAACTTAGCTATTACCGATAAACTCACTAATATTTACAATAGAGTAAAAATAGATGAAGAGATTGCTCTAAACTACTCCTATTATGAACTATACCAAGATATATTTTCTTTAATTATTTTAGATATTGATCTCTTTAAAAAAGTCAACGATACCCATGGGCACCAAATAGGCGATGAGATTTTAAAGGATTTTTCACAAATAATTCAAGCGAGTATTAGAGATACTGATATATTCGGACGGTGGGGAGGAGAAGAGTTTTTAATAATCTGCCCAAATACCGATAAAGCAGGTGCTTTTACATTAGCAAATATTATTAAAATAAATATTGAAAACCATAGTTTTACTAGAAATCTCTCTATAACTGCCTCAGCAGGTGTTTGTGATGTAAAAGATAGTAAAAATATAGATACTATGATAAACTCTGCAGACAATGCACTCTATAAGGCAAAAGGAAATGGCAGAAACCGTGTGGAGAAAGCATAAATGTTAAAAATATTTCTTACTGTTAGTTTTATATTTACAACATATTTAAGTGCTGATATTCACAGTATACAGTACTTAATAGACAGAAACTCTTCATTAAATATTTACGATGTTAAAAAAATGCAGTATAAAACTATTAGTAATACCCATGCATTTAGTGGTCACACAGGAACAGTCTGGTACAAACTAGATATAAATAACACTACAACATTAGAAAAAGAACTTTTTTTACATAATGTTTTTGCATACTACTCTCGTAAAATAATTTTCTATGAAGTACTAAATGATAAAGTCATAAAAAAAACTGACTATAATACTTTAGAGCCTAAAGAAAAAAATAAGCTTTTAGGTTCTACCCTTGTCCATAAGCTACATATTCCACCAAACTCTAATTTAGAGGTTTTTATAAAAAACATTCCTATGGTAAGTGAACTTTTTAGTCTTCATATCTACAACAAAAAAGAGTCTCTCCTTTCACTTACAAAAACATCCTTTTACCCAAATGCAATTATCTCTTTTATGTTTATGCTTGCTCTATATAATTTTCTCTTATACTTTTTCAATAAACGAAAAGAGTATTTATACTATGCACTTTACATGATAACACCAACCCTTGGTTTACTTTACAAGTATGGAATTGTATTTAATCAGTTTGAACTCTATGGAACAAATATTTACTGGTTTAACCTTACTGCTATTTTTATGCTTGCATTTTTAATTCTTTTTGTTAAACAGGTCCTCAATACAAAATCTATGGATAAAAAAATAGACACTATTTTAAATAGTGTTCTTTTTATCATAGGAGTTAATATACTCTCAGCATTTATCATAGACTTAACCTTTGCTATGGAACTCTTTAAACTTATGTTTCTCATCACTGTCGTGACAATTTTATATCTTATTTTTCATCTATATAAAATAAAACACACTTTAGCACATATCTTTAGTATCGCTTATGGATTTTACTTTAGTGGGCTTGTAGTCACTATTTTAGCGATGTCTGGAGTTATTGAGATGACTTTTTTCTCTTTTCACTCAGGCGGTTTTGGAATTATATTAGAAGGTCTTACATTTTCTTATCTTATGCACTACAACATCGATATATTAGAGAGAAAGGTACGAGATCAACGAGATATCATTATTGCTAAAAATAAAAAGGCACAACTTGGCGATATGATAAGTGTCATCACACACCAATGGAAGCAACCACTTAATCGCATTGTCTCAACAACTTCACTTTTAGAGTTTAAACTCAAAAAAAACATAAAAATTGAAAATAAAGAACTCTATGACAAAATTGCAGTCATAAACGAAACAACTCACTTTTTGAGTGAAACAATAGATGATTTTAATGATTTCTTTAACCCTGAAATAAATTTAAAAGAGTACGACTTAGAAAAAATCATACAAAATGCAATCAAAATTAGTAGTGATTCTGCTTATAGTGATAATATTGTCATAAAGCAAGACTTACAATTTAAGAGAAAAATAAAAACATATAAAAATGAACTACTACATATTACCTTAAACATTATACAAAATGCAAAAGAGGCTTTTAAAAAAAGTGATGAAGAGCTAAAAATAATTAAAATTTTCGGGTATCATAAAGAGAATAAAACATATATAGATATTATAGATAATGCAGGTGGAATAGATCAAGACTCCCTTCCTCTTATATTTAATGAAAACTATACAAGTAAAGAAAAAAAAGTTGGTTCAGGATTAGGACTTTACCTTACAAAAGTTATACTTGAGGGTCATTTAAAAGGCTCCATTGAAGCTTCAAACACCAAAGATGGTGCACAATTTAGGATAATACTATGAAAAAAAACTTTACACTACTTTATGTAGAAGATGATCCAATTGTACAAGAAAATTTTACAGAGATATTTAAGACATATTTTAATACTGTTTTAACTACAGATAATGGAAACGAGGCTTTCGATATTTACGAAAAAAACAGTATCGATGTTGCTATTTTAGATATATCTATCAAAGGTATAAATGGTATTAGTCTAGCAACTAAAATACGTAAGAATGACTCTAAAACCCCTATTTTAATGATAAGTGCATACTCAGATAGAGAAAAACTTTTAAAAGCAGTAAACCTTCATCTCAGTGGGTACCTTGTTAAGCCTGTCGCACTAGAAGAATTAGAGAGAAATCTCAACAAAATACTTAAAGAGTTAGAAAATACACAGCTCATCCCTTTGAAACATAATTTCTTCTGGAATGCGCAAGAGAGCCTTATAATCTACAGCGAAGAAAAATTAAAAATTACTAAAAATGAAAAAACAATCATAGAACTTCTTTTAAAAAATAAAAACTCCTATATGAGTGCACTAAAGATTCAAGAAGAAATTTTTCCTTTAGGAGGAGATAATGCTAAACAAAACAATATTGTACAACTTCTCTCGAGATTGAAAAAAAAGATTATTAAAAAATATGAAATAGAAGATTATTTTATAGAGAACTGTTATGGGCTTGGATACAGAGTAGTCATAAGTAATTAAGTTCTTTTTGAGCCATCAGTTTTTCATTCACTTTTAAAGTATAGAATAACGATGAAATATGCGAAGAGTTCAAACTTAATCAAAAAATCTGGAGTAAATTATGAAATTAAAACTACTATTAGCATCTTTGCTAACAACACTGAGCTTAAGTGCTTTAACAGTGGGAGAGATTCCTAAAAACATTACTATTTCTGGTGAAAATGGTGGTAATGTTGCTGATGACTCAGCATGGAACTCATCAAGTATAAAAGATAAAGTCTATGTAATGTTTTATGTAGACCCAGATGAAAAAGATGTAAATGAACATTTTTCTAAAGCACTTAAGGCAAAAGATTACAGAAGTAAAGGTGACTTTGGAAGTATTGCCATGATAAACCTCGCTGCTACTTGGAAACCAAATTTTGTTATAGAAAAAATCTTAAAAGGCAAACAAGAGGAGTTTCCAAAAACCATATATGTAAAAGATAAAGCAAGTGTAATTGTAAAGGAGTGGGAAGTTGCTGATGATGCATCAAATATTCTTATATTTGACAAAAAAGGAAAACTTCTTTTTTACAAAAGTGGTGCAATGAGCGAAGATGATATAAAAAAATCATTTAAAATTATTGAGGAAAACCTTTAGCAATGAATAATGAGAACAGCATATTACTTTTAAGTATTAAAGATCTCTTTACAGGGAAAATGATAAAGTACTCTCTACTTCCTTTTATACTAAGTATGATTGTACTTTATGTTCTCTTTTTTCTTGTTGCTGGCATAGGACTTGACTCCCTTGGAAGTATGGAAGTTCAGAGTACTCAAACAACAGTAATAAATGGTGTGCCAAATATAGATACCTTCAGTGCTACATTAGAGGGAACTGCTCTTATTCAGTGGCTTATGAGTCATGCCATCACATCTTGGATAGCAACATTTTTAGTATATACTGTTGGAAGCTTTTTAACACTCTATCTTTCTATTTTTGTAGCACTGCTTATTGTTGGTTTTTTAACACCTACAATCCTTAAGGAGATACAAAAGAGGCACTACAATGATGTCCAAATCATAGGACACTCTAATCTTTTTGAAGCTCTTTTCTTAACACTTAAATGGATTGCAGTAATGCTACTTATGTTCATAGTATTTATCCCTCTTTACTTCATTCCAATAGTAAATATTGTAGCATTCAACCTACCCCTTTACTACTTTTTTCATAAGATGATGACTTATGATGTTGGTTCAACTATCTGTAGTAAAGAGGAAAATATGAAAATAAAATTTTTTCATGCTTCTACACTTAGACTAAAAACTTTAGGTCTCTATCTTATTTCTCTTATTCCATTTGTAGTCTTTTTTGCAAGTGTTTTTTACATCATATATTTAGGGCATACCTATTTTTTAGAGACTCGAAAAATAAGAGATCTCTAAATAAAGCAGATAGAAAGAAATAGCATACTATAATTCCTTACTATATTATTTAAGGATTATGTTGTTTGCTAAATACACTCACAAGTAAATTTACATTTTTTTTCTGGTTTATCTTTTTTACTGTTGTTACATTTATATATCTTTTTTCAACGCTCTTCCTTAAAGATATGCTACAAACTCTTGAAAAAGAGAAAGTCGCATTAATGGTAAACACTACAAAATCTACAATTGCCATTAATTTAGCCCTTGATCAAGATGAAAATGTCAAGAGACTCCTCCAAACCATACTTAATGAAAAAAATATTCTCAGTGTAAAAATCTCCTCTAAAAAGAAAGAGTTAAAACTTTCAAAAAAAGAGAAACCTGAAATGGAAATTCTCTCCTATAAAGCTTCTATTGCAGATCCTTTTAACCCTACTAAAATTGCTAATATTGAGATACAATACTCAAATGAAAGTCTACTTCTTTTGTACAATAAAGCTATAAATACACTACTTCTTATCTTTACTTTTGCACTTTTTATCTTTTTAAGTTTTTATCTTTTTATAAAAAAAGAACTAAATACCCTTGCCTATATTTCAAAATCTTTACAGAACTTTTCAAAAGAGCAAGAGCTTGTCCCTATAAAAGTTCATAGAGCGACTAATGAAATAACTACTATTGCTATAGCTGCAAACTCCATGATACATAGTATTTCAAAACATGTAAATGAGTTAAAGACTTTTAACAGTAAACTAGAGCAACAAGTAGAAGAGAAAGTTAAAGAATTACATACACAAGAGAGACTACTTATACATCAGTCAAGACAAGCTGCCATGGGAGAGATGATAGAATCAATCGCCCATCAATGGAGACAACCTCTTAATATCATAGGTCTCTCAGCAAGTAACTTAGAGATATCTCATGAATTAGGAACAATGAGTGATACTAGTTTTAAAGAGAACATACATACCATTGCTCTGAATATAGAGTATATGTCAGATACTATTGATGACTTTAGAAATTTTTTAAATCCAGATAAAATCTCTTCTACTTTTAATCCAAAAAAAATTATAGAAGATGTTTTTATGATACTCAAAGCACAACTTATTAATAATAATATTACTTTAAATATAAATGAGATAAAAGAGATAGAATTCAGAGGGAGTGAAAATGAGTTTAAGCAGGTTGTTTTTATCCTTATAAATAATTCAAAAGATGCTATAAGGTCGAAACAGCAAAAAAACAAGTCATATAAGGGAAAAATAGAGATTACCCTCTCTGATGACAAAGAGTATAACACACTTACATTTTGCGACAATGGTGGTGGTATTAAAAATGATATTATACACTCCATTTTCAACCCTTACTTCACAACCAAATTTGCTTCTTCTGGCACAGGAATAGGGTTATATATGACAAAAAGCATTATTGAAATTAGAATGAAAGCAAGTATCGGTGTTCACAATATTAACAATGGGTGCTGTTTTACAATTAAACAAGATATAAAGAGTACTTTGTGAAAATAATTTTTATCTTACTAGCTACTTTGCTACTTTATAGTGATGATACAATTAATCTTTTAGAGGATTTGGACAATGCTTCTAAAATCAGTACAAGAACAAAACTCAACATTAGTAAAACACCTTCAATTGTCTCAGTCCTACATACAAAGGAACTTCAAAAAATTGGAATTACAAATCTCTATACTGCACTTGAAACTGTTCCTGGTATTGAAATTTCTATGGGATTGGCAGGAGCAAAACAGATAAATATGAGGGGTAACAAATCTCTTGTAACAGATAAACTGAAATTTATGATTGATGGAATTAGCATAAACAATGAACTCAGTGGGGCAAATCACTTTTACTTAAATATGCCTATCCAAAACATTGAACGCATTGAGATCATACGAGGACCTGCCTCTGCGCTTTATGGTTCGTTTGCTCATATTGGTGTAATAAATGTTATTACAAAAGCAGCCACTCGTAAAAAGAACACCCTCTTTATAAAAGGAAATACAGAAGGGTTTACTAGTCTTGGATTTACTCAGCACCTCAACGAGGACTCTTTGAGAGTAGCATTAAGTGCTTCTTTTGAAAGAAATGACAACACGCGAGAGTATAGCTCATACTCACTTCTTCCAAGTAATACACTTTATAAATCATATGAAAATTTCACATCAAAATCTCTTAATTTAAACCTCAACTTCTATAAAAATCTCTCTTTTGTCTCCAAATACCTAGAACTCGAGACACAAAACTACTTTGGGTATGGTGCATGGCCAATAACTAAAGACCCTAAAAGTTTACTTCATACTTCTTTTATAAATGAGTTTACCTATACACCCTCTATTACTCGAGAGATAAATGCTGTTTTAAAAGCTGGATATAAGATGTACTCACTAAAAGGTGCATCAAGAATACTCCCCTATCCTCAATATGATTTTATAGGAGAAGGTGACTATAAGGAAAAAAGCCTCTATACCGATCTCGCTCTAAACTACTCCATGCATTCACACAATATTATACTTGGAACATATATTTCCCGTACTAAGGCAAATAATACTAGTTATAAAGTAAGTGATCCTACACTCTCTGAAGTGACGACTATCTCAATTGAGGGGGGTGGATTAAAAGAGAAAATTATCCGAAATCAGTATGCTTTATATCTCAGTGATATCTACACTATCTCTTCTCAATGGAGTACTAATATTGGTCTGCGTTATGACTACTATAGCGATACAGACTCAGGATTAGCACCCAAAGCAGCACTCTTATACTCTTATGATGAGAAACAGAGTTATAAACTTATGTATCAACACTCTTTTCGTGTCCCTGCTTTTACAGAGCTCTATGGCTCACAAATTCCTTATGTAGGAGATAAGAACTTAAAACCAGAGACAATAAATACTTTAGAGTTTGCTTATCACTACCAAAGAACTTTCGATAGCTGGTTTAGTATAAACTTCTTTTACTCTACACTCAATGATTTTATCTTTAAAGACTCATATTATCAGTTTAAAAATGGGAAGAAAAGTACTTCTTACGGTTCAGAGCTTGAATTTAAATTCCCTATCTATAATACTATGGCACTCCAAGCAAACTATAGTTATGTCAATATGCAAGATGAACACTCAAATCCTGTGCCTTTAATAGCAAACCATCTCGCAAATATTATGTTTTCATACCAAATATCAAGAGAATGGAATGCAGGAAGTAGAGTCCGTTATGTTGGAGAGAGAAGACGTGAAGCGGGCGATACACGAGAAAACCTCACTGCTTATACACGTTTTGATCAAACATTTACATATATGCTTAAAAGTGTAACACTCCAAGCAAGTTGTAAAAATATTTTTAACACACACATTATATTTCCAGCTTCTTTAGGAAATGAAATTACAACAGGAACATATGAAGAGGATATAGCACAAGATGGTCGTCTGTTTTGGCTTAGTGCAGAGTGGAGGTTTAGATGATAAAAAAAGTTTTCTTATTTTTAGTTCTTATAGTATTACAACTCTCTGCTACACACTATAACAGTACAGTATTAGAACTTGAAGCAAAACTTTTTCCTAAAATCATACTACTGAGTGAGCAGATAGATAAAAAAGCTCCCTATCTTGATCTCTATATTATTACAGAAGATATAGATAGAGAGAGTGCTCAAGATTTAAAATACATGATAGAAGATTACTATCCTAAGAAGATATCAAACAAAACTATTAGAGTGAGTATAAAAGAGTTCAGCTCATTTAAAAAGAGACCAGATGCACTTATTGTTCTTTACCATAATGCGAAAGAACTTACACAAATAGCACTTTGGGCAAATAAGAACAATGTTATCTCTTTAGCCTATGATCCATCTTATATGGAGTACGGTATTATGGGTTCACTCTATGTTGGAAAAGTAACAAAACCCTACTTAAACAGAGCTATTATGCAAAAGTATAATTTTAAATTCAACCCTTATCTTTTAAAACTTTCTAAATTCAGATAGTACTCTACTTACTCTTCATCCTCTTTTTCAGCATTTTTAAGAACCATTGCACGATATGCATCATCCTTTGGTACAAGTCCAGCTTCATACAAAAACTGACTCGCTAAAAAATTCTGTTTTTTAATCTTATCATATCTTGCAAAACTTAGGTAAAGCATATCTTTTGCACGTGTAACAGCTACATAAAAAAGTCGACGCTCCTCATCTAAACTTCCACCCCTTTGCATTAGCTTACGATTAGGAAAACGTCCATCCATAAGATCAACAACATAAACTTCTTTATACTCTAAACCCTTACTTGCATGAACACTTAGAAGGTTTACACCCTCCCCCTGTGTAAGATCTGAAGAGCCAAGAATCATAGCATTTAAAAAACGTTCATGTTCTGAATATGGCTTCGTTAACTCTTTAAGAAGTCTGTTTTTACGTTCTATACGAGTAAGTGCCTCTGTTTTTTGCTTCTCATCAATACTCCCATCCTTGAGTTGGGCTCGCTTTGTTGCTAAAACATCTGCTATATATTTAAAGAGTTCTGATTTTACTATTTTATCTACTACAGTTTGAGGTCGTTTTATACCCTTTAAATCTCGAAATAGCAGATAAAAATTATGCAAAAAACTTGCACTATCTTTTGTTAAGCGAGGATGCTTCAGCACAGGATTTTTCATAAACTTCGCTTCAAACCCTAATTTTGCATACTTCCCAACAGCACCAAGCTCTATAAAATCATCAAAGAGTCCCAGTTGATGATTTAATTTTCGTTTCTCAAAAGGATTTTTCATAGACTCATCAGGGGCATAAAGACCATAAAACATACTCCCCTGCCCTAAATTTTTAAGAGCAAGATAGAGCTCTTTTGCCATAGCAGAGCCTATACCTCTTGCAAACTCAAAGAGATGTATAAATGCCATCATATCTGACTCATTTACTAAGAGAGTATAGAGATCAAGCACTGCTTTCACCTCACGTGAGTCAAAGAAACTTGTACCACCCTTGCGTTTACATGGAATGTCAAGTTCGCGAAGCCCAACTTCTATACCATCGGCCGAAGAGTTATTACGAAAAATAACGGCTATCTCCTCTCTTGGTGTTTGAGTGTCTCGTATCATAGCAGCAATAGCATGGTACTGATCAAAAAGCTCATCATAGGCTATAAGCTTTGGGGCTTGTGCATCATAAGTGCGTGTTACTTCTAACTGCTTAGGATAAATACGTTCATTGTGCTCTATTACCTTTGTAGCAAGAGAGAGTATGGGTCTTGAAGAGCGATAATTTTTAGTCAAAGTATGGACAACTGCATCTGGAAACTTTTTAGTAAAAGAACCAATGATCCCAATGTCTGCCCCATTAAAAGCATAAATACTCTGATCATAATCCCCTACACAAAAGATTGAAGGTGGTTTCATCGCATCTATAAGAGTCCCTTGGAGTGCATTTGTATCTTGATACTCATCAACAAGTACCTCTTTATACCCCAAGTCTGTAGATTTACACATCTCTCTAAAATTCAAAAGTAAGTCATTAAAATTTACAAAACCATAGTCACGTTTAAGCTGTTCAAACTCATCAACAACATCAGCATAAATAAGTGCAAATTGCTCATGCTCTTCATACTTGCTCTTGACCCAATCTTCAAAATTACTATTAAGTTCAGTATTTTGATAAAAAGAGTACATATCATAGAGATGATTCCCACCATAGGGTGTAACATCAGCATCTATATTTTGAAAAGAACGTTTTTCAAAAACACTTCGAAAGAGTGTTTTAAGCTCACGTTGCTGTTTTAAGACTACTCTTTTATCATGTTTTTTAAGCCATCTATAACTCACTGCATGAAATGTTCCAGCATCTATCTTTGAAGCAACATCTTTTCCAAAGTACTCAGCCACACGAGCAACCATCTCAGCAGCTGCCTTATTTGTAAAAGTAAGCAGTAAAATTTCATTTGGATTGACTCCATTTGCAAGTAAATGACCAATACGACCAACTATGGTAGAGGTCTTCCCAGTTCCAGCAGAAGCAATAATAAGGTTTTGTAAATCTTTGGAGGTTGCAGCAGCATACTGCTCCTCATTTAAACGTGATAAAGGCATAGCGGAATTATAGCTTGAGAGTTTTAAAGTGTGCTAATGGTATTTTCTCCAACTAAGTTTTCTTCATCAAAACTCTCTATTGTACAAATACCAAAAGAAACTGTTAATACTTCTTCTTCACTTTTTTCATGCTTTACAAGAGATATATAAAAAAACAATAAATACCTTTTTTGAAATTAATGTAACACATTTCAGAGACAATAATATGTTATACTATTTTTCATATTTTAAATTAAAAAGGCTTTCATATGTTTAGTAACACATCTATTAAAACAAAGATGATACTGCTTGTTTTTATCCCAACCTTCGTTATATTTGTATTTGCTAGTATAAATATAGTCAATGATTATTCTAAGGTTCAAGAACTAAAGAAAATAGAAAAAGTGACTCTCTTAGCAACAAAAATCAGTGCTATGATTCATAATACACAAAAAGAGAGAGGTGCATCCGCTGGTTATGTTGGTTCAAAAGGAAAGAAATTTGTAACAACACTGCCAAATATTCGTAAAGATACAGATGCTACAAAAAAAGAGATGCTCGCATACTTCAAACAGATTGATTTTACTCTTTACCCTCAAAATATTCAAAAACAGATGAGTGATGCTTTGAGTAAACTTTCACAGTTAGAAGCAACACGTTCAAATGTCTCTTCCCTTAGCTATAATGTACCACAAACAGTCTCTTACTATACAAGTATGAATGCTGCATTTTTAGATACCATTGCATATATAGCAAAGATAAGCTCAGATAAACAGATGAGTACCTCTCTCAATGCTTTTACAAACTACCTTTACTCAAAGGAGCGTGCAGGAGTTGAACGTGCGGTTATGACAGGGACTTTTGCAAAAAATACTTTTCCAAATGGTTTTTATGCAAAATTTGTAAAGCTTATTAGTCAGCAAGATACTTATATGGGACGTTTTTTGTTTTTAACCTCTCAAGAGAATAAAGCTTTTTATAATGCTACGGTTAGAGGAAATGATATTTCTGAAGTAAATCGTATGAGAAAAATTGCACTCTCTCATATGAATGGTAACTTTAATGTTGATGCAACATATTGGTTTACAACTATTACAAATAAAATAAATCTTCTTAAAAAAGTTGAAAATCATTTAGCTACAAAAATAATTGAAGAGATTAATACACTTGAAAACCACTCTTTTAATATAATGTTGCTAAACATAACTATTAATATCATTGTAATTCTTATTATTATACTTTTAGGAATTTTTATATCTAAAAACCTTATTAATCGTATTTCATCTTTTAAGGAAGAGCTTGATGATATTATCTCTTCAAAAGATTTTTCAAAGCGTATCACACATAATGGAACAGATGAAATTTCTTCTATTCAGATAGCAGCAAACGAAACTATAAAAGTTGCTGATGATGCCATAGAAAATGCAAAAGATGCTCTCAATACGGCTAAACTACATGAAGAAGAAGCTCAAGTCCAACTAGAAGAGAATAAACTTACCCTAGAGCTCACAAAATTACTTAGTGATGGAACAATTGCAGGTGTTGATGATGTGTCAAAGGGTATGAATAGAAATATGGACTCCCTCTATAGTATTAATGAAAAAAACACTAAAACAGAACACATTGTTGCAGATGTAAAAGATTCCACTCTAAAAATGAGTTACTCACTCAATAATATCTCTGAGAAAATGAATGAGAGTAGAGACAACTCCAACCAACTCAATACAAGTGTAGGAGAGATTACTAATGTTATAACACTTATTAAAGACATTTCTGATCAAACAAATCTACTTGCTTTAAATGCAGCCATTGAGGCAGCTCGTGCAGGTGAACATGGACGAGGTTTTGCTGTAGTTGCAGATGAGGTACGTAAACTTGCTGAACGAACACAAAAAGCGACAAGTGAAGTAGAACTCAACATTAATCTGCTCAGACAAAATACAGCAGCAATGCAAGAATTTTCTGAAAATATGGATCAAGAGATAGCAACATCTTTGGAAAAACTTAATACTTTCAATGGAAGCCTTAACGAACTTGTTGAGAGTGCCCACGATATAAGAGTAGAAAATAAGTATGTCTCAGATAGTCTCTTCTTAGATCTCTCTAAACTTGATCATATCGTATTTAAGCTCTCAGCTTATGATGCATTATTTAAAGAAAACAGATCTATTGTTTTTTCCTCTCATACTGAGTGTAGATTTGGAAAATGGTATGCTCAAGAGAGTAAAAAAAATTTAGATGAATCTTCATTAAAGAGAATAAATACTGTACATAAGAATGTGCATGATGCTATTACAGCAATACCAAAACTAGTAGCAGATGGTAAAATGAATAATGCAGATAAAATCATTACACTATTTACTCAAACAGAAAAAAATTCAGCAGAATTATTTTCTCTTTTAAGTAGCGTAAAGGGTTAACGTTACTCTGTAAATTTTTAAAGAGATTTTTAATTTTTATAAAAGCCTCAACACTATTTAGATATAATCGCGCCAATTTTAAACTAGATAATGGAAGGCTCATACTATGTCAGAGAACAAATACAACCCGCAAGAAACAGAGAACAAATATTACAAAATTTGGGAAGAGAGAAAATACTTCGAGGTAGATGCAAATAAATCTATCCAAGAAGAGGGGAAAAATTTCTCTATTATGATGCCCCCACCAAATGTTACAGGTCGCCTACATATCGGTCATGCACTTACATTTACACTTCAAGATATTATCACTCGTTACAAACGTATGGATGGTTACAAAACACTTTGGCAACCAGGAACAGATCATGCAGGAATCGCGACACAAAATGTTGTTGAAAAACAACTTTTAGCAGAGGGAACAACGAAAGAGGAGCTGGGCCGTGAGAAGTTTTTAGAACGTGTTTGGGCTTGGAAAGAGGAGTCTGCAGGAATTATGACACAGCAACTCCGTCACATGGGAGTAAGTCCTGCTTGGGATAGAGAACGTTTCACTATGGATGCTGGTCTTCAAAAATCTGTTAAAGAGTCTTTTGTAAAACTCTATAATGATGGTCTCATTGTTCGCGGAAACTACATGGTAAACTGGTGTACACATGATGGAGCCCTTTCTGACATAGAGGTAGAGCACGAAGATCATAATGGAAAATTTTACCATATAACCTACCCTTTTGCTGATGGAAGTGGTTCAGTTGAAGTAGCTACTACTAGACCTGAAACATACTTTGGTGACAGCGCGGTTATGGTTCACCCCGATGATAAACGCTACACTGATTTAATAGGCAAAGAGATCAAGTTACCTCTCTTAGAGAGAACTGTAAAAATTATTGCTGATAAACATGTTGATATGGAGTTTGGAACAGGTGTTGTTAAAGTTACTCCTGCACATGACCAAAATGATTATGAAGTTGGTAAGCGTCACAACCTAGAATTTATTACTGTTTTTGATGAGAAAGGTATTTTAAATGATTATGCTGGAGAGTTTAAAGGTTTAGAGCGCTTAGAAGCTCGTGACACTATTGTGAAGCGTCTTGATGAAGAGGGTTTTATAGTGAAGATAGAGGATCATAAACATCAAGTCGGGCACTGCTACAGATGTAAAAATATCGTTGAACCTTACATCTCAAAACAGTGGTTTGTTCGCAAAGAGGTAGCAGACAAGTCCATAGCAAAAACAAATGATGGTGAAGCAAAGTTTTTCCCTCCTCACTGGATAAACTCTTACAACTCATGGATGGGTGAGCTTCGTGACTGGTGTATCTCTCGCCAACTCTGGTGGGGACATCAGATACCAGTATTTTACTGTGATGAGTGTGAACATGAGTTCGCTTCACAGGAAGATGCACCTGATGCTTGTCCAAAATGTGCTTGTAAAAATGTTACTCAAGACCCTGATGTTTTAGACACTTGGTTTAGCTCTGCACTCTGGCCATTTTCAACTTTAGGTTGGGGTCAAGAGGGAGATGTAGAAATGGAGAAACTCTTTGAGTCTCAAGATATGAAAGATTTCTATCCAAACACACTTCTTATCACTGGTTTTGATATTCTCTTTTTTTGGGTAGCTCGTATGATGATGATGGGTGAGAACTTTAATGGTAAACTTCCATTTAACCACATCTATCTTCATGCTCTCGTTCGTGATGCAAATGGTGATAAAATGAGTAAGTCAAAAGGTAATGTAGTTGATCCTCTTGATATGATAAATAAATATAGTGCAGATATTTTACGCTTTACTCTTGCTATTTCTGCTGCCCAAGGTCGTGATATCCGAATGAGTGAAGAGAAGCTTGAACTTAACCGTAACTTTACAAACAAACTTTACAATGCAGCAAAATACTTACAGATGAATGTAGATGTATTCCCCGATATGAATGGCTTTTGTGTAGAGACTGACCTCGGTCGCTATATGATGAGCCGTTTAAACTTTGCAACTAAAGAGGTACGTTCTTACCTTGATGAGTATAAGTTCAATGATGCAGCACTTGTTCTATACAAATTTTTATGGAATGAGTTTTGTGGCTGGGGGATTGAGCTTTCAAAAGCTGACAAAGCCTCAGTTGTAGAGCTTGGAGCTATCTTCAAAGAGGCTATGAAACTACTACATCCATTTATGCCGTTTATCACTGAACACCTCTACCATGAGTTAAGTGGGACAAGTTTAGAAGATGGTGAATCCATTATGCTTATGCGTTTCCCTACAAAAATAAAACAACGTAAAGAGGAAGCAAAATTTGAAATAATTATGGATGCTATTGTCTCTATAAGACGTGCAAAAGTTCTCGTTGATCTTGCAAACCAAAAAATAGAAAAAGCATTTGTAAAAATAGATGGTATCTCAGAAAAAGACAAAATAATGATGTTACCTTTCATCACAAGACTTGCAAAAGTAACAGATGTCGCATTCACAGAGAGTAAGATAGAAAATGCTGTAAGTGATATTGCTGATAAATGTGAAACTTTCATTCCTACTGACAGCATAGACCTTACACCTATTATCAACAAACTTACAAAACAGGATGAAAAACTTCAAAAAGAGATAGCTAAACTCGAGGGTATGCTAAATAATGAAAGATTTGTTGCAAATGCACCAGAAGATGTACTAACAAAGAACCGTACACAACTTGCAGATGCTCAGGCTAAACAAGTCAAAGTTTTAGAGCAGCTCAACTCGCTAAAAGCATAATTTTTTACTAGAATTTAAACAAATGTTGTAAAAAAAAAGCTGTAGAGTGGAATAGACCTCTTTTGTATAAGTCATCATAAGCTCTAAAGGAGGAAACTCAGTATTTTGAGCTCACTAATCTACAAGCTTATTGCTAACTATCATCCTTCCCATGAACCGTTAAGCTAAGTTTATTCCACTAAAGATTGGCTCTCTTATCTTTAGACTGTTCATGTGTTACTACTTAAGATTAGCTTGATTTTTTAGGTAAACAGCTATAAGATGTCTTAACCCACGAGTTAAATTTATCTCCTTTTTCAAACCTCATTACATCATACATCTCAGGATCAAGTGCTTTTAAAGCCTTTTTAAAAAGATTTAAATCTAGTTCTTCCATCTCTTTAGTCTCTTTTATCTTTAAAAATATTTTTATAAAATCTTCTAGTTTATAACCTATGTTTTTCTTTCCTAGTTTTAGAGCTTTACCATTTTTTTTAATATCAAGACTCTTTGCTACTTTAAAAGCTTCTGCTTTAACTTTGAAAACTTTGTCATATAAAGCCAATCTTAGAATGACATCTCGTGACTCTTTACAATCATACTTTTTTAATTCTTTTAATGCATTAAGACGTGCTTTGTAGTCAGATGTTAAACCTGCTTGTTTTACTAACTTGTCAATATTCTCAGCTGTTTCTTGTACTGTTCCCATCTATTTTTCCCTTATTATCTAGTTCTTAAGATTCGAAATTATAGCAAATATTACATTTGCTCTCCTGTTTAGCCATAAGTCAATCCTGAAGAACATCACAACTGCATCTGCAACCACTTGTAAACTCTCATCACTTCAAAAAGATTTCTCTTGTAACATCTACTACTCTTCTAAAATCCTCATCTCTGAGTTTATTTACTTTACGATATTTTATTATTTTTGCCATAGTTGCCTATAAGCAAATTTCGCTCCTATTTTCTTTAGGTTTTAGGAGAGGTCTAATGTTAAAGAAGCACTTTTAGAGTTTAAACAAGATGAGGGATGGGTAAAGGTTCAAAAATAGCTAGTGATATGATACAAAATCAATGAAGATAACAAAGTGATTAGGATAAAATAAACGAAATTTATTTGAAGCTGTATATCTGTTTGCTCTGTTAAGTTTTCAGTGTTTATGCTTTGGCGATTTAACTCTAGGGAGTTGCTTTCATATTGCACTTTCTCATATAAAAGAGTAGTGTTACAAAAGCAAATATATATAGCCTAATATTTCAAAAAATTAGGCTATTTTTTATTCTAGCTAAAAAGTGCTTCTAAAGCATCCACACCCTCTTTTTTCTCTTCGATCTCACCATCTTCATTAGTAACACTATCACTCTCAACAAGCTCTATCTGCATACTTGTAAGCATAGAAGCGAGTCTAATATTTATACCACTTTTACCAATCGCTTTTGACTTTTGATCTGCTGGAAGAGTAATAATAGCTTTTTCATTCTCACCATTCTCATTTTTAACAATCTCTACATGAGAGATAATCGCAGGACTCATAGTACGAGAAACAAAAAGTTCTGGTATAGTCGTGTACTCTATACAGTCAATATTTTCACCAATAAGCTCATCACTCACGGCATTTATACGAACCCCTTTTACACCAACTGTTGCACCAACAGCATCTACCTGAGGGTGTGTACTCATTATAGCGATTTTTGCACGTTCTCCAGGAATACGTGCCGCTTTTTCTATAATAACTGTCCCATCAGTAATTTCAGGAACTTCAAGTGCTAAAAGCTCTTCTAAAAACTTTGGTGATGTACGAGAGAGCTCTATACTAATACCATGCTCTTTATCCATATTTACACGTCTTACAACTGCTTTTACATGATCACCAACATCAAAGAACTCACCTTTAATACGACTTTTCATAGGAAGCACTGCACGAATTTCATCTACTTCTATGTATGTCGCATTTTGAGAGTCAACACGTGTAACACGTCCACTCACTAGAGTTCCTATTTTAGACTTATACTTACTATATACTTCATCCTCTACGAGTCTTTGTATATGAAACTCTATCTCTCGGTGAAGTTGAGAAGCTCCTGTACGACCATACTCTTCAAGATTATGATCAATTTGAAGCTGATCACCCAACTCCACTTGATCATCATACTCCCTTGCTTCAGTAATAGGAATATATGCAGGTGCGAGCTCCTCATCTTCAAGTCTTGCATCATCATCTGCAACTACGGTAATAGTTTGAACAACATTTATTGTTTTTGTTACTTCATCAACCTGTGCTTCAAAAGCAAAATTTCTATCTATAACTCTTTTTGCAGTTTGTACAAATGCCGTTTTTAATGCTTCAAGTACTTTTTCTGGTGCAAGTCCCTTTTCATGTGCGATAGCTTCAGCAATATCTAATATTTTTTCCATAATTTATAATTCCTTCGGTTTCCCAAATAGCTTCAACAATAATAAGTAAATTTGGGGGATTTTTTGTAAGTGTGAAAGTATACACAAAAACTACTAAAAGCATCTTTAATCAAGGTTTTAGTAGTTTTTGACTATAATGCAAAAATTATAATATTCAAAGAAACAAGGAAATAGTATGGATTTAAAATTTGCGAGAACAGAAGTAACAGAAAAACCGAAAAAAGTAGACTTAGCGAAAATAGAAGCAGCAGTAGAAAAAGATGATAGTATCATTTTTTACTTTGACCGTGACAACTCTCATAAAGATCTTTTATCTCTTCAAGATCACTTTGAGGCACAGGGAAAAAGTTTTTATATGAGTGAAGTGAAATTTGGTATGTCTGATAATGACTATATGTACCAAGTTCACATAATGAGCTAAAGAGAACTTATGAGCAAGAAGTTATTTATTGAAACCTTAGGTTGTGCTATGAACTCCCGCGACTCTGAGCATATGATTGCACAGCTCCGTGAAAAAGAGGGTTACACTATGACTGAAGAGTTTCGTGAAGCTGACCTTATTTTAATAAATACATGTTCGGTAAGAGAACGCCCTGTTCATAAACTTTTTTCTGAACTTGGCGGTTTTAATAAGCATAAAAAGAAGAGTGCAAAGATAGGTGTATGTGGTTGTACTGCATCACATCTTGGCGAAGAGATCATCAAACGTGCTCCTTATGTAAACTTTGTTTTAGGGGCTCGAAATGTCTCTAAAATTAGTGAAGTTTTACATAAAGATAAAGCTGTTGAAGTAGATATAAACTACGATGAAAGCGAATTTGCATTTGATGACTTTAGAACATCTCCCTATAAAGCTTTTATAAACATCTCTATTGGATGCGACAAACAGTGTACTTTTTGTATAGTGCCTAAAACACGTGGCGATGAGATCTCTATTCCTGCACCACTTATTATTCAAGAGGCTCAAAAAGCTGTCAACAGTGGGGCAAAAGAGATCTTTTTACTTGGTCAAAATGTAAACAACTACGGTCGTCGTTTCTCTGGAGACAATGAAAAAGTAAACTTTACTGAATTGCTACGTCGTCTCTCAAAAATAGAAAATTTAGAACGTATTCGTTTTACATCCCCCCACCCTTTTCATATGGATGATGAGTTTATAGAGGAGTTCGCAAGAAACCCTAAAATATGTAAATCCATGCATATGCCACTTCAGAGTGGTAGCTCTAAAGTTCTCAAAGACATGAAACGTGGGTACACAAAAGAGTGGTTTATAAACCGTGTTGAAAAACTTCGTGCAGAGTGTCCAAGTGTTAGTATTAGCACAGATATTATTGTTGCATTTCCAGGAGAAAGCGATGCAGACTTTGCTGAGACTGTAGATGTAATGAAAAAAGTTCAATTTGATCAGATCTTTTCATTTAAGTACTCCCCTCGACCAGAAACAGAAGCAGAACATCTTCCTGAAGTAAATCCAGAAGTAGCTTCAGATAGGCTCTCCTATCTTCAAACACTTAATAATGAGATTCATGATGAAATAAATGCAGCTTTGATGGGAAATACATATAGTGTTTACTTTGAAGAGCTTATTCGTGATGGTTATGTCTCTGGTAGAAGCGATAATAATATTGTTATTAAAGTAAAAGGTTCAGAAGAGTTACTTGGTAAGTTTAAAGATGTTAAGGTAACTACCATTGGTCGTACTATCCTGACAGGCGAGATTCTTGTTTAAACAACAGTTACGTGCAACTGCATTAGTAGTTGTACCTATCATCGGCTCTTTTCTTATACGACTCCTCTATCTTACAAACAAAAAAAAATTTGTAGCACCTGAGACTCTCCCTGAAAAAAACTTCATAATGGCTTGTTGGCATGGTGAACTTCTTATGATTCCTTATGCATATACAAAATATAGAAAAACTCCAAATGTAAAACTTATGATTTCAGACCATTTTGATGGCTCACTCATTGCCTATACACTTAGTAAGTTTGGATTTGGAACTGTTCGAGGCTCAAGTACTCGAAATGCAGCAAAAGCACTTATAGCATCTATTAGAGAGTTAAGAGCAGGTTCTGACTTAGGCATTACTCCTGATGGACCAAAAGGGCCACGGCATGTTGTTGCTGATGGCATAGTTGTTATGGCGCAAAAAGCATCAGTGAATATTGTCTTAGTAGAGATAAAACCCTCTGCATATTGGCAACTCAACTCTTGGGATAAATTTATTATTCCTAAACCTTTTGGGACTATTACATATTATATTAGTGAAATGATTGATGTTTCAGATTTAAGCTTAGAAGATGCCAAAGTATTGGTACAAAAAGGATTACTTAAACATGAGAAGTAGATATCTTTTTCCTCTTATAGCCTTTGGGCTTATTGCAACCATGGCTATTTATTTTATAATTAACCCCTCTTACCAAAAATCTATAGAGGCAAAGTACTACTTTGAAGTTGGTAAATATAAAGAGGCTTACGAACTTGCGAATGAAGCCTTTAGTATGGATGTTTACAACAGAATGGCTTCAACAATAATGGCACAATCTACTACATCTTTAAAGTATGTAAAATACATTGAACAAGCACAAGCTTTTCTTCAGCAAATTAATGAGATAGCAACACATGAAAATATCTCGACTAGCGATCGAGCAAGAATGAAAATTATGAGTGAAATAATGCTTGATTCCTATGTAAAACTAGCTCCTAGTATCATCACAGATGAAGCATTAGTTAAAAAGGCTAAAAAATATCGTAATGATTTTGAGCATCTCCTTGAAAAAGTTACTCAATAAGAAAAGAGTGGCATTTTTGGAGTATCTTGAAGAGATTCGAGGATACTCTGATCTTACTCTAAAAAGTTACGATAATACTCTACTTGAAGCACTCAACATTATTGAAATAACAGAAGAAAAAAACAGTACAACTTTTAACCTAATGCCCTATAGAGTTCATATTGCCTCACTTAACAGTAAAACTATTAGCAAAAAACTAAGTGCTATTAGAAGTTTTACAAACTACCTCAATGAAAATAATTTTCCAGTGATACTTAAAGCTGATGATAGTGTTAAAGTTGCAAAAACACTTCCAAAACCAATAGCACATGAACATATTTTAGAAGCTATGGAGAAGGCAGAACTCAAGGAGAAACTTGTTCTAGTTTTACTCTATACATTAGGATTAAGAGTCTCTGAACTCGCTCTCTTAAAACTTGAAGATATCAGTGAAAACTGGGTTCGTGTTGTAGGAAAGGGAAATAAACAGAGAGATATTCCTCTTCTCTCTTCAACGAAAGAGCTTCTTGATGACTATTTATCATCTTTTAGCACAAAAAAATTTCTTTTTGAAAAAAATGGCGAAAGATTAAGCGAAAATAGTTTAAGATATACGATTAATAAACTCTTTAAAAAGATTAGCTTAAAAGTAACGCCACACCAACTACGTCACTCTTATGCTACTTCTCTTTTAGGAAGTGGTGCACCAATCACTGATGTAAGTGAATTACTTGGTCATGAGAGTATGGCTACAACACAAATATATACAAAATTAGGGAGTACTTTGAAGCAGCAAAACTATACAAAAGCGCACCCCCTTTGTGAGGATTACGAATAGTGTTTAATATCTTTGAAGCTTTATACCGTAAAATTCTTATTACCATTGTTCCTAAAAGTAAATCTAGTGATGTATATATAGAAATATGTTCAAGAACTGCTGTATTAAAGCAATTTAAAGAGAGTTTTGAGACAACTACCTTAAACAAAAAAATGATAGATTATATAAATAGTTACATAAAAGAGTCTCCCTACTTCTATATTACACTATTAGATGTATCACAAACACAGGGTGCTGTCCCAACATGTGACAAAGTTCGGCTCTCTTACTATAACGATATGAGTACTTCTGAATATAAATGCTTTAATAAAAAATGGACATTTTACACTTCCAAAACTGACCTCTATAAGATAGAAAAAGAGTATGAAGAGATAGGCATCGATTTTGTTTTTTCTCCTTTTAGTGTATTAACAAATTTTTTCAAAGATAAAATAGATACAAATATGGCACTTTATGTTCTTATACAAGGTGAATCACTCTCATTGGCTGTTTTTGAAAATTCTGAATTACTTTTTGCAGAACATCTTCCTTTGAGTTTACTCAATGATATCTATAACAACGAAGAGCTCTCACACTCAGAAGAGATCCTTGATTTAGAGAGTGATGAGGGTATAGATTTAGAAGATATAGATATGAGTGAAGAGTTAGATGAACTCAATGACCTTGAAGATTTAGATGACTTTGCAGATATCGAAGATTTAGATTCACTAGAGGATATAGATGATTTTGCTGAGGATCAAGATATAGAAGAGGTTTTTTATGAAGCAGAGGATGAAATAGCAGAAAATGAGAGTGATGATAACTTCAACGACGACTATCAAAGATACTCTCTTATACAGACATCTTTAGGAAAGTACTATAATAACAAAAAATATAATAGTAAATTTATAGAAAATATCTATATAGCCGATTCTGTTGGGATATCTCAAGAGTTGAAACGTTATCTTGAAGAAGAGATGTTCTTAAATGTTTATATTCGAACTATAGATTTAAGTGCCGAAGTTACAGAGATTACAAAAATGGAGTTAAACATATGCAATACAGCTACATAACTCCAAGAAAAAAGAGTCTCCTTACTCAAGAAGTACAGCTTGTGTTAAGCTTTTTTACCATTACCCTTTTTATGCTCTTTTTAACATACTTCTTTTTACTCTATAAGAACTATAGTTTTAACAAAGAGAGACAAACACTTGTCACACAACAGATTACTCTTGAAAATTCTTTAACAAAGATAGAGAGTAGTATTACTTTTATAGAAGAGCAAAAATCCCTCAGTGAGACTATTTTTACGAAAAATATTGTGCTTAAAGATTCTATTACAAATCTTTTTGATTTAGTACCTACACGTATTACTCTTTCTGAAGCAAAACTACTAGAGAATGGTCTTATTCTTTACGGTATTACACCAAATAAAGATGTTTATAATTTTATGCTTCAAGCACCTCTTCGTTCTATTTTTCATAAAACCTATAGTAGTTTTTATCCTGCGAAAAACGGATGGTTACACTTTGTTTCTACAAACTACATAGATAAAGAGGAGTTACTTGATGAAAACTAAAATATCAAGACAGCATATCTACCTCTTAGTAACAACGTTATTCTTATTTATCTTTGTTCTTGTTTTCTCATTTACAGTTTTAATTCCAAAGGGACAAGAGTATAGAGTTAAAAGAATAGAGTTGAAAAAAACAAGACAAGAGTTTAGAGAGTACAGAGATTTTCATGATGAGATGCAAGACAAGCTTCAAGAGATGCAACAAAAACACCGATACATTATTACTGCATTTAAAAGTGCATTTAATCCCGAACGATTTGAAAAGCAAAATAAAAAGCACTTCATAGCACTTAATATCAAAGAGATAAACCGTATAAAATCTGAAACTATTTTTGCAGTTTACGAGGTCAACACCACATCTAAATTAAGTTCTCCACAGGGGTTTTATGATTTTTTAGATACTCTTAACAAAAGTGACTGGATTATAGGTGTAAATTTTCCCATAGACTTTAAACGCGATGGAGATCTTATAAAGTCATCTTTTACAATGCAAGTTTACTCCAACAACAATGAGAGCAATGCAACAGCCTCAGCATCAGTAGATAAATAAGCTCGTATTTTTGGTGGGATTTTCAGTTTACGCATCTGCTCTTTAAACTCTTTTTTCATGACTACATTGGATAAAAAAGGAGTTATTAAAATATACTCCTTCCAAAAAGAGAGTATGTATTTTCGAGAAATTACTACACTATTCTCTAGCTCTAGTAATTTTCGCTCTTTAGATGACAACACCTTACCAATAGATTTAAAATACCTATCTATATGAAAGATATCAGAGCGTCTACTCTGTGTAGATTTAAAATAGTAAAGTGCATTACACTGCTTAAGCAGTACCTCCTTAACAAGAGTCTCTCTATCTTTGTCAAGATATTCAAAACTTTTTCTTATGCCCTTTTTATACTTTGATAAAAGTGGCTGTGCATAGTTATGACGAAACTCATTGCGCTTATAAGATTCATCACTATTACTTTCATCTTCAAAATATTTTATATCTTTTTTGTGAAGATATGCTAAAAGCTCCTCTTTACTAAGATGCAAAAGTGGTCGAATAAGCATATAATTAGCTCTAGCCTCTATGCCTTGCATACCAGCAAGCTCAAGTGCCCCAGCACCTCTACAGAGTTGCATAAGCATCCACTCAAGCCTATCCCCTAGGTGATGCCCTGTTAAAAGGTTTTCGTAGCCATACTGCTTCATAAGTGACTCAAAAAAATCATAACGAATAGCTCTTGCCTCTGCCTCAAAATTTTTCTCTATTTTTGGGGCTTTACAGACAAAACATTTTAACTTATATCTCTTTGCTAAAGATTGAGCATAAGTAATCTCTTCCTTAGACTGTTCACGTAAAGCATAATCAACAATAGCAATATCAAATGGAATATTTTGTTCTAAAAGGAGAAAAAAAAGTGATGTAGAGTCTCCCCCAGCAGAGAATGCTAGAAGATTTTTGGAGGATTTAAGGGAGTGGCTATTTTTCAGCATTGTCAACTGTTGCAGTTAAAATATCTCCAACAATATCAGTTATTTTAGCTTTATAAATTTTTGCAAACTCTAACTCTTTATCAATAGTTCTGTCATTTACATAAATTTCGCCATCAATCTCTGGAGCCCAAATAAGCTTACGAGCAGAGAGTAAAAACTCATGCTCTTCACTCTCTCCATCTATAACAAGCTCACACTCTTGACCTATTTCAGACTTTAACGATCTTAGAGTACACTCACGAGCTATATCACCTAAAATATCGGCACGCTCAGATTTCACACTATCGCTAATTTTGAGTTCATAATCATAAGCTGGTGTAGTCTCTTCATCAGAGTATGAAAAAACATTAATACGATCAAAACCAAACTCTGAAGCAAATTCACACATCTCATCAAACATCTCTTGCGTCTCATTTGGATGTCCTACAATAAAACTTGTTCTTACAAAAGAGTTTGGAAGATCTCGCATAAACTCTAAAAGTTCTAGAGTTTTATTTTTACCAAATCCACGTTTCATCATTCTTAGCATATCATTATTAATATGCTGAATTGGCATATCAAAATAGTTATGAAAAATTTCACTCTTTGCTATATTTTTTAGAAGCGCAATCGTTGTTGTCGATGGATATAAGTAAAGAATACGTGCTGATTTTACACCCTCTATAAGCTCTATTCTCTGTATAAGAAGAGAGAGACCATCTTTTATATTTTGATCACGAAGGTATGAAGAGCTATCTTGAGAGACAAAAGAAAAATCATAAAAACCTTTTTTTACTAGTCCCTCTACTTCTTTGGCAATAGAGTCTAAATTACGAGAGTTTAGTTTCCCTTTAAAAGAGGGAATGGCACAAAAACTACACTCTTGGTTACACCCTTCTGAAAGTTTTATGTAAGCATGATAAGTAGAACCAGTTACAACACGCTCTGCCCCATCTATAAGAAAAACTTCATCAGAAAAACGGCTCTTTTTCTCCACTAAAAGCTCATCTATCTTATCATAATCTCCAACACCTGTAAAAATATCTACCTCAGGTATCTGTTTCATAAGATCATCTTGATAACGTTCACTTAAACATCCTGCCATGACTAAAACAGAGTCCTCTTTACGTGCATCATGAAGAGAGAGTACAGTATTTATAGACTCCTCTTTTGCAGCATCAATAAAACCACATGTATTTACGATGATAACATCAGCATTTTCATTGTCATCTGTAAGTTCAAAGTTTTGAAGTTTTCCCATCATTACCTCAGTATCTACCAAGTTTTTAGTACATCCAAGCGACACTATGTGAAGTTTATTATTTTTCATACGATTTTATCCTATCAGCTCTACTTATTTTTTTGTATTGTACTCAAAAGTACCTTATCGGTTTATATATGGGTTTAATTTTAAGAGTATCATATCTGCTATCATATTTCCAAGGAGTGTTAAAAATGCCGTTATTATAAGAGTCCCCATAATAATCGGATAATCTCGACTCAGTGCTGACATATAAAAAAGTTGTCCCATCCCCTCTATACCAAAGATAGATTCTAAAATAACACTCCCACCAATAAGCCCAGGAAGAGAGAGACCAAGAAGTGTCACTATGGGAGGGAGAAGATTTGGTAAAATATAAAAACGAAGTAACTCTTTTTTTGTAAGCCCACGAGCCACTGCAAAATAGTAATAATCACTCTTAAGTATCTCTAAGGTAAGAGAACGAATATAGATTATCATACTTCCAAGCCCTGTAAATATCATAACGGAAATGGGCAGTGTTAAGTGCCAAGCCATATCTACATAATTGGCAAATCCTACTTTTTCCTCTATAGAGTGCAAGCCAGCTATAGGAAAAAGTTCAAAATTTAATGCCAAAAAGATAATAAAAAGAAGTGCCAAATAAAAAGATGGCATAGAGAAAGAGAAGAGTGATATTTGTCTAATAATATAGTCACTTCTCTTCCCAAAAGAGAGTGCAGCTTTAATACCAAGCCATAAAGAGAGTACAAAAACAGCAACTAAAGATACTAAGTTCATCACCAAAGTAACAGGCAAGCGTTGCAGTATCTCTTCACTCACATCTTTACCACTTACAAAAGAGATACCAAAATTCAGTGTTACTATATTTTTTATCCAATCAAAATACTGCATAGTGAGTGACTTATCCAGTCCATAAATAGCTTTCAGTTTTTCTATTGCCTCTTTTGTCATATTTGGGTTAAGCTCGCCTGCTCCAAAAAAAGAGTTTGGTGCTGAATGAATAGCTAAAAATGAAATGATAGAGATAAGAAGTAACATAAAGAGAATATATAGTAGTTTTTTAAATAAAAGTCTGATTTTAAATCCTAAATAAAATGATATACGAAAATTATATCATAAAATTATATTTTATTTAAGGAGATAGAGGAGTATTTTGGAGTGATAAGATCAACCCTCTCCAAAAGGAGAGTGTTAAAATGAACTTTTAATCGAGTGGACTAGAAGTTGTAAGTTAAATAAGCTTGAATAGTATCATACTCATGTGCTGTACCAACTGCATCTACATTTTTATCATCAGCATCTGTACGAAAGTATACTAATGAAGTGTCAAGTGGACCAAATGTATAAGAAGCACTTAATGTGATCTCTGTCATATCAATTTCTGAAGCACCAGAACCTGTCTCTGTTTGAGTATAGTAAAAACCTAAATCGATATCGGAAACTGTACCTTCAGCAGTAAGATTTAATGCACTAGTATCTACACGAGTTACATAACCATAGTTCCACCATGCTTCAGTATAAAGTTTAGACTGACCAGAACCAGCTAAATTTTGTCCTGCACCAATCCCTGCATCATCAGATACAGAAGAGTAAGCAATTTTAACAGTTGCTACATCTTTCATTGCATAACCAGCCATTACTGCATATACAGTATTGTCATCAGCAGCAGCATCAGCATCTAGTCCAGCAAATTGAGCACCAGCTATAATACCGTTCATATTTAAGTCAGCTTGTAACCAATATGCAGTTACTGTAGAACTTGCATCATAGTACCATGCCTGAGCTGTTAATGGTGCCCAAGAATTATTTACAACACCTGCTGCATATGCACCTTTATAAAACTGATTAAAAGTTGTTTCATTGCTTGTACCTTGTACAACATTTGCAATACCAACTACTCCTTTTGGATCACCAACACTTACACCTGCTGGTAAAGTATCCGTTGATGTATAAAAAGTATCAGCTGTACCTGCTGTAGCACCAAGTAATTGACCATTAGATCCACCAACATAAGCACCAACTAAAGTTGTATTAGGAATATCTTGGTTAATTACTACAGCTGCTTCAAAAGTATTTTCAACAATTGACCATTTTTCA
>Ga0256837_1000424_pt1 | contig 36201 bp, 42 predicted proteins | sample 4562384metaG_FD_185976 | JGI IMG/M metagenome (GOLD analysis project Ga0256837, IMG submission 185976) | Hydrothermal vent microbial communities from Guaymas Basin, Mexico - 4561-384 | ecosystem: Environmental > Aquatic > Marine > Hydrothermal vents | place: Mexico: Guaymas Basin | collected... | reverse complement strand
ATAATGATAGAAAATTAATAGCATTGGAGTTCATTATGCAAACAATAGCAGTACAAATTCAAGATCATTATGTTACTAAATTTATGAGTTATGTTAATAATCATAGTGAAAATATTAGCATAACAAGAGATCCTAATTTAGAATTAGACCCTTATTTTTATGAAAGACAAAAGCAACTTCAACAAGATGTAGAAGAAGTAGAAAGTGGTAAAGCTGAAATGATTTCACATAATGATTTATGGGCAAATATAAATAAGCATTTAGAAACATTAAAATAATATAAATGAATATTAGTTATAAAAAGAACTTTGAAAATCAATTAGTACAAATTGTAAATTATATAGCAAAAGATAAACTAAGTGCTAGTATAAAATTTGCTAATGAATTAGAAGAACAAATATTTTTAATACCAGATAATCCTTTAAAATATAGAAAATCTATATATTTTAATAATGAAAATATAAGAGATATGATTTACAAAGGTTATACAATAAATTATAAAATTAACTTTAAAAAGAATTTAATTGAAGTATTAAGAATATTTAATAAAAATAAACCGACAAGAGATAGCAGATACAACAATCGTAGGAACTAACAAGGCTATACTGCGGTGGTTTAGGCTTTTATCTTAAAAAGTTACTTCAAAGTTATTCAAGTTTAGAAGTGAGAATATCGCCTTGTAGTTCAACTCAACCGTTATCTGAAAAAGGAATATTCAAAAAATAACAAAATTTTAGAAGAAACAAAAATTATAGATTATTCTAATCCTGAAATACTAACATTAGCAAAAAGGTTATCAACTAATTGTAAAACAGATGTTGAAATAGCAAAAAACTGTTTTCAATATGTACGAAACAATATAAATCATAGTGGAGATTATAAAGATGATAATATTACTACTTGCAAAGCAAGTGATGTATTAAAATACAAAACTGGTTGGTGTTATGCAAAAAGTCATCTTTTATCTTCATTACTCAGAGCAAACAATATTCCAACATGATTTTGTTATCAAAGATTAAGTTGTAGTGAGTATAAAAAAGATATTTATTGTCTTCATGGACTAAATGCCATATACCTTAAAGATTATGGTTGGTATAAAGTTGATGCAAGAGGAAATAAAGAAGGTGTAAATGCAGAATTTAATCCACCTATTGAAAAATTAGCATTTGAATTACAAGAAAATGAATTTGATTTACTAGAAATTTTTCATAAACCATTAGATATAATAATCGAAACATTAGAAAAATATTAACATTATTAAGTGCTTTTACAATGCAAACATTGATAAATGGTGGAAATGTTAATACGGTTAAAAATGGTACTTTGAACTTTGATAATTCAATAACAGTAGGTGAAGCATTTGATAATTACAAATACTTTAGAAAAACAAAATGGGAAGAATTTGAATAAAGACTTAAATATCTTATATGAAAAATATCCTAATATTAATTTATTTTTTGGTGTTTCAAGAACAAAAGGTAAAACAGTAGAAATTCATAACAATATGGCAAAAACACAAACATAATATTATTTGGACATCAACATATAAGAATAAAGTAAATTTAGATTTATTGAATAGTTTTAAAGCAAAAGAATTGTATAATTTAATTTAAGAAATGCAAATAATTCAAAGGATGACTCAATGACAGCACCAATAATAGAAGCAAAAAAAGTTATTGAAACTTTACCACAAGATTCATCTTATGATGAAATTATTAGAGAATTAATATTTGATAGAATGATAAAAAATGGTTTGGAAGATTCAAAAAATGGCAACACTATATCAAATGAAGATATGAAGAAAAAAATTAGTCAATGGTAGGGATTAATTGGACAAATGAAGCTGAACTTTGGCTAAAAGATATACATGACTATATTGCAGAGGATAATCCAAAAATAGCAAAAAAGTCGTTAATGATATTTATAGTAAAGTTCAAATTTTAAAATCTTTTTCACAAATTGGATATATTTATGAAAATGAAGATAATAAAGAAATTAGAATCTTACTTTATGGACATTATAGAATTGCATATTTAATTAAAGATAAAAATCATATTGATATTTTAGGTGTATTTCATGGTTCATTGGCTATTGAAAGATACTTAAAAATCGCAGGAACTAACAAGGCTACACAGCAATAGTTTAGACTTTTATCTTGAAAATTAACTTTTAAGTTATACAAGTTTTAAAATAGAAATATCGCCTTGTAGTTTAACTCAACCGTTAAATCTTTACCTAAACCTCACTTCAAACCCTCTATCAAATTTTTCATAATCTTGATAAAACTCCACTTTTTTAGGCTTATATTGCTCTAGATATTTACCTAGTGGCTGTTTTTGATCATACCCCATTTCACATAAAAGATATTTAATTCCTCTATTTGCAACCTCATCAATAATACCTTTTAATAACTCATCCCCTACACTACCACCAAAAAGTGCATTTGATGGCTCATATTTTACATTTTTTGGCAATTTATACTCATCTGCTATATATGGAGGGTTTGATACACACATATCAAATTCACCCTCTACATTTTCAAATAGATCAGATTTAATAAATTTGATTTTATGCTCTACATTATGTTTTTTGGCATTTTGTTTTGCCAAAATTAGTGCATCATCATTGATATCAACTGCAACTATACTAATATCCTCTTTTAAAAGTGCAAGCATCACTGATATAATTCCACTTCCTGTACCTATTTCTACCACTTTTGCATTTGGTATATCTTCAAGTATTTTTGCAGCTTTTTCTACAAGTAGTTCTGTTTCAGGGCGTGGAATTAAAACATTTGGTTTGGTTAAAAAAACCTCTCCATAAAATGAAGCTTTACCTATGATATACTCCAAAGGATAATGTGTAGCTCTTTTTTTTACAAGTTTTTCAAGCTCTTTTTCAAACTCAAACTCTTTATCATCATTTAGATGAAGCCAGATTACATTTTTGTCTAAAATGTGTAATATAAGTGTTTGTACCTCTTTTTGAGGTATATGTGTAACATCTCTTAATAATTGTGAATATTTCTTTATTGTTTGTTTTATAGTCATAAACGATTTATATCATAGTTATACTTATATTTAGAAATTTAATTTAAAAATAAAGAATTTATAAAAGATATTTGGTATAATCACGCAAAAAATATTAGGCTATAATTTTGAAATTTACAAATAAAGAATTAATCATATTTGATCTTGATGGCACACTAATAGATAGTGTTCCTGATTTAGCTAGTAGTGTAAATCATATGTTGCAAAGTTTAGATAAAGATACATTTGATGAAGATACTATTAGATCTTGGGTTGGAAATGGAGCTTCAACTCTAGTAAAAAGAGCATTAAGTTCTAGCAGTATCATAGATGAAACTATATCTGAAGAGTATTTTGAAAAAGCACTATTAATATTTTTAAAACACTACGCACAAAACTTATGTGTAAAAACAAAAATGTATGATGGGGTAGAACACACACTTTATGCATTAAAAGAGAAAAACTATATTTTAAGTATTGTTACAAATAAACCTTATGAATTTATAGAACCAATCTTAAGTGCTCTTGGTATAGAAGATCTATTTAGCTACAGTGTTGGTGCAAACTCACTTGAAGTAAAAAAACCTCATCCAAAGCCACTTCTTCATGTATGTGAAAGATTTAGTGTAGAAGTTGAAAATGCTATTATGATAGGTGATTCAAAAAACGATATCCAAGCTGCAAACAGTGCAAAAATGCAAAGTATTGCAGTATCTTATGGATATAATTATGATCAAGATATAAATGAATTTAACCCAACTATAACTGTAGATAGTTTTAAAGATATTTTAAAAAGTTTATAAAATGAACAAAGATGCAAAAATAGCAATTATAGGTGCTGGAGTTGCTGGGTCTAGTGCAGCTTTATATTTATCAAAACTTGGTCTTGATGTAACTATTTTTGAGCAAAACAGTTCAATTATCAGTGGTCCACCTATTTGTCATCTACATGCTGGTGGAAATTTATATCCAGATATATCAAATGAAGAGTGTAAAATATTGCTTAAAGAGTCTATTGATTTATTAAAATTTTACCCAGATTCGATTGATTTTAGACCTACAGTTATAGCTATACCAAAATCTTATGAAGATGATCCAGAAGATTTTTTTGAAAGATTGGAATTTTTAAAAAATGAATATAAGAAACTTATCCAAGAGGATAGCTCAAATCAAGTATTATGTAAAAGTGATGATTCCTACAAACTATACTCAAAAGAGCAACTTATAGCTTTAAAACAAAATGATATAGTAAAAGAAGCCAACTGTTTTGATGACTGGATAGTAAATATAGCCAAAAATGTAGATTTAGACAAGCTAAAATTTCCTTTAATCGTAGTACAAGAGTATGGATTGAATATATTTAGATTAGCTTCTATTGCAACACTGCACCTAAACAGTATAAAAAATGCCACACTAAAAACAAATACCAAAGTAATCAATATAAAACAAAATCAAAATAGATATGACATCACTTTTAAAACAGATGATAAAACAACAACATCATCTTATGACTACATTATAAACGCTGCAGGTTTTAAAACAGGTATTATAGATGATATGCTTGGATTTAAACAAACAAGAATGGTAGAGTTTAAAGCTGCATATGTTACACAATGGGATGATTGCAAGGAAGTTTGGCCTGAAATTATATTTCATGGATTAAGAGGTACACCTCAGGGGATGGCTCAGTTTACACCATATCCAAATGGTCATTTTCAAATTCACGGTATGACACAAGATATTACACTATTTGAAAATGGACTTGTAAAATCTACTGCTTCTAGCTCTTATGCAAAACTTGATGACATTTTTTTAGATATGATTGAAAAAAGCTGGGATAAAAAAGAGATACAAAATAGAACAAATAAAGCAATAGAGCATATAAAACAGTATATACCAACATTTCAAAATGTAAAAGTAGCTTCAAAACCACTTTTTGGAGCACAACAAATACCTGGAACAAAATCAAATCTTCGCACAGCTGATGTATCATTTGAGGGTGATACATATGCTAGATGTGAGATTGTAAAAGCTTCATCTGTACTTAGTATGATAGATCAAATTGTAAAAAATCTAATAGATATCAATATCCTACCAAATAGTGTTTATGGTACAAGAGAGATTTTAAAAGATACAAATTTAAACAATGAAGATATAAATAAAACAGCAAAACAGCTATGTATTCAAAGATCATATCCACAAGATATATCAAATGTGATAAACAATACAAATAGGTGTTTTTAAATTTATTAAACCTTGACTTTAATAAGTTATTACAATATAATTACACCAATAAATTATTGGAGTTAATTATGACAATGCTTACTCGTATAGGAAATTCTCAAGGGATAAGAATACCAAAACCATTAATTGCACAAGCACATCTTGAAAATGTTCAAATAGATTTGGAAGTCGTTGAAAATGGTTTATTATTAAAACCTGTATATAATTCAAAAAGAAAAAATTGGCAAGAAAATATCAAAGAAGTTTTATCTAAAAATAAAAATATCAATGATGAAGCAATAATTGATGAATTATTAGATGATAGTGACTTAGAAGATTTCGTATGGTAGAAGAGATAAAAAGATATGATATAGTTCTAGTAAAACTAAATCCAACTGTAGGATCAGAAATACAAAAAACAAGACCTTGTATAGTAATCTCTCCAGATGAAATAAATATATTAAAAACTATTATAGTAGCCCCTATGACAAGTAAAGGTTTTGACTTTGTCTTTAGACCAAAAATCAAATTTGAAAATAAAAATGGGCTAATTTTATTAGATCAAATTAGAACTATAGATAAAACAAGAATAGTTAAAAGGATTGGCAGAGTTGATAAAATAAAGGCCAAAGAGATATCAAACACACTTATGGAGCTATTTGAATACTAATGTCATTTTTAAATTTTAATCTAAACAACAATCTACAAGACGCTATAAAAAATAGCAATTTTATTACACCCACGCCTATACAACAAAAGGTAATCCCATTAATTCTTCAACAAAAAGATATTATGGCAAAAGCACAAACAGGAAGTGGAAAAACTGCAAGTTTTGTTTTGCCTATACTTGAGCTTTTCTCTCAAGATATTAAGCAAGGTAAAGCAAAAATCCAAGCTTTGATACTAACTCCCACAAGAGAGCTTACACTACAAGTTGCAAATGAGTTTACACAATTCTCAAAAGATTTTACATATAAACCAAAAGTAGTAAGTCTAATAGGTGGACAAGGGATATCCCAACAACTATACGATATACAAAAAGGATCACATATAGTTGTAGCAACATCAGGGCGACTTCTTGATATCATTGATAAAAAGCAAATTAATTTATCACATCTAAAGTTTTTTGTATTAGATGAAGCAGACAAAATGCTTGATTTAGGATTTGCAGTAGAACTTGAACAAATTTTAAAACAACTTCCACAAAAAAGACAAAATCTTATGTTTAGTGCTACATATCCACCAAAGATGCTAGATATTGCAAAACATATTACTACTGATGCTATTGAGGTATCTATAGATGATGAACAATCACCTACTTTAGATAATATTGAACAAATAGCAATAAATGTAAACAAACACAATCGCTCTGCTTTGCTTCGACATCTTCTAAAAACAAATAATTGGGAAAAAACTATTGTTTTTATGGCAAATAAAAGAGCTGCGGATAATATAGCTGTAAAATTTAGAAAATATGGATTTAAAGCTGATTCTTTTCATGGTGATCTTTTTCAAGAAGAGAGAATTATCACACTTGATGAATTTAAAAATGGTAAACTAAATATACTTTTTTGTACAGATATCGCTTCAAGAGGACTAGATATAGATGATATATCATGTGTAGTAAACTTTGATCTTCCAAGAGGTCCTACTACATATATACACCGTATAGGAAGAACAGCAAGAGCAGGGAAAAAAGGAACTGCTATATCATTTATAGATCATGAAGATATTGATCACTTTAATCTAATACAAAAAAAATGTAAATTAGATCTAAAACCACAACAAATAAAAGGGTTTGAGCTAACAGGTAATGCACCTATTAAACAAAAAGGAAACCCACCAATAAAAGGCAAAAGAAAAAGTAAAAAAGATAAACTTAGAGAACAAAATGCAAAAGATACTCAAAAATCTAATTAAATTATCTATTTTAATATATCTTGTGATGATAGCTATTTTATATTTTTATCAACGAGATTTACTATTTTTTCCTCAAACTAAAAAAAATCACACTTTTAAAGAGATTGTATTAAAACAAGAAAATGAAAAAATAGATGTTTTAGTACTAAACCAAGGTAAAAATGATGCTATACTATACTTTGGTGGAAATGCAGAAGATATAAGTCAAACTGCACCATATTTTAAAATAAATTTTCCAAATCATACTATTTATATGCTCTATTACCCACAATATGGAAATAGCAAAGGGGAATTATCTCAAAAAAATATATTTGACAATGCAATATTTGTATATAATAAAATAAAACCAAATCATCAAAATATATCTACAATTGGAAGAAGCTTAGGTACAGGTGTAGCTATCTATACAGCTTCCAAAAAAGATATTAGAAATCTAGTATTAATCACACCTTATGATAGTATTACAAATGTAGCACAAGGAAGATATCCCATATTTCCTATATCACTTCTTATAAAAGATCCTTTTAATTCATTGCAATATATAGCAAATATAAAATCTAATATTTTGGTTTTACGTGCAAGCAGTGATAAAGTAGTACCACATAAATATGCAAACAATCTAATAAAACATCTAAAAAAAGATAACACAATAGTAAAAACTATTTCAAATACTACACATGGTACTATTATTACTAATCAATTTTTATATAAAAATATCTCAGATTTTTTAAATAAAGAATAATTGATGCAACTAATACCAATACCAAACCTTTTATATATGCTATTACCTTTGGTTGTTGTTGGATATTTTTATCACAATTGGCTAGATAATGGCAAAGAGATAATATATGCTACACTAAGAATGATAATCCAGCTTTTACTTATTGGTTATATTCTTATTTATATTTTTGAAAACAGATCATATTTAATAGGTACAGCTATTATATTGATAATGATAACTATGTCTAGTTTTATAACTCTGCGTAATTTACAAACCAAAACTTTTAAATCATATTGGCCAATATTTATCTCTATAGCCTTTGGTGGAAGTATCAATCTTTTACTAGTAATTGAATTTGTTTTGGATCTAAATAACTTTTACGAGCCAAGATATGTAATACCAATTGCAGGTATGATATATGCAAATTGTATGAATGCAGTATCAATTGCAGCTGAAAGATTTGAAAAAGAGATTCAACACAACAGCTATATAAAAGCCAGAAATATAGCTTTTAAATCTGCTTTAATACCTAGTATAAACGCATTTTTAGCAGTAGGTTTAGTCTCACTTCCAGGAATGATGACAGGACAGATACTATCAGGAGTTGATCCACTTATAGCTGTAAGATATCAAATGGTAGTGATGGCTATGATATTAGGAAGTTCTGGTATTGCAACTGTGACATATTTAAATTTAAAAAAAAGGTATCTATAAAATGATGAAAATATTATTTGACAACTATAATCATAACAACTCATGTGTGTCACTTTGGGGATTTAGTGCATATTTTGAAAAATACAATTTGCTATTTGATACAGGAAGTAATGGAAGAATTTTATTAAGCAATATAAAACAACTAAATATTGATATAAAATCTATAAAATATATTTTTATTACTCATTCTCACTGGGATCATATAGGTGGTATAGATTCTATTTTAGAATTAAACAGTAATATTACACTAATAGTACCATCTTCTTTATCAAAATTTTTAATAGATGATCTAAAAATGCTTACCAAAGAGGTTATTATATGTGGTAAAAAACCTCAAAAACTTTTTGAATATATCTATACTACAGGAATTTTAGGTGATGAAACACCAGAACAATCTATGATTATAGATGACAGCTACCCAAAAGTGATCACAGGATGTGGACATTTTGGTATTGAAAATATTACACAAATAGCAAAAAAAGTTATAAATAAAGATATAAAATTTGCAATAGGTGGGTTTCACCTATTACACAAAAATGAAGCTTATATATTGAATTCTATTAAAAATTTAAAAGATTTAGGTGTAAATAAAGTATTACCAACACATTGTACAGGTGATTTAGCTATAAAACTTTATAAAGAGAATTTCAAACAAAACTATATAAGTGGTGGAGCTGGAAGAATATTGGAGTTGGATGATTAAAATGGATATGAAATTTATAGATATTGAGCCAATTGTATTAAAAAATATTCAAAATATAAACAAAGATTTTAAGCGTATTTTTCATGGTAGAGGTGGTTTATATAGTGGATTTGAGTATTTATGTATAGATTCTATTGATAAAGTATTATTTGTCTCTTTATACAAAGCCCCATCACTTGAACACAAAAATCACTTAGATAGCTTTTTACAAACTCTTTATAATAAAAATATTTGGCAATGCATTATTGTACAAAATAGATTTGAACAAAAAGCCCCTTCAAAGATAGTATATGGAGAACTTCCAAATAAGTGCTATGTATATGAACATGATCTAAAATATCAACTAAACTTTATGCAAAATCAAAATATAGGCTTTTTTGGTGATATGAAAAATGGAAGAGAATATATATTAAAAAATGCAAAAGATAAAAATATACTAAATCTATTTTCATACACTTGCGCTTTTTCAGTATGTGCCAAAAGTGCTGCTGCAAAGCAAGTAGTAAATGTAGATATGTCAAAACAAGCTTTGAGTATTGGAAGAAAAAATCATCATCTAAATGATCAAGATACAAAGAATATACACTTTTTACCATACAATATACTAAAATCTTGGAGTAAAATTAAAAAATATGCTCCTTATGATCTAATAATTATAGATCCACCATCATTTCAAAAAGGAAGTTTTGCTGCAACAAAAGACTATGTAAAAATCATCAAAAGATTAGGCGATTTAGCTTCTTGTGATTGTACAGTATTAAGTGCTTTAAATGCTCCAGAGTTGGATATAGAGTTTATAAAAGACCTATTTAAAGAGCATAATAGTAACTTTAAATTTATACAACAATTAGACAATCCAAAGAGTTATGAAAATATAGATAAACAAAAAGCACTAAAAAATTTAATTTTTAGATATAATTGCGAATAAGGAAATAATATGCATTTTAACGATTTAACAAACGAACAAAAACAAAAACTTCACGAAGAGTTGGTAGCTAATGCTAATAGTATTGGTGGTAAAAACTTTTTTTTACAAATGATAGAAAATATTAAAGAAGAAAAACCACATCCATTACTAAATGTAACAGCAACTTATCATTATCCAACAGGAGTATTAAGTTGGAAGAAATCTATCTACAAAGAGACGCTTTCATCGCTATTTGATGCTATGAGAAGAGAAGAAAAAGATGGTGATATGCTAAATGGACTAAAACCTAAAGATTATAAAAATACTATGAATATGATACGAGCATTAAAACCTGTACAAATTACAGTAAAATCAAAAAAAGAACCAGAATTAGAGGGTTTTAGCTTATATATTTTAGATTCATCTGTACCTAAAAAGACTAAAGTTTCACTTATGTTTAAAATACTTTTTTTCTATAATGTAGATTTTGCAAAACAAGTTTTAAATTTTGATATAACTTCAGCTTAATAAAACTATTATATAAATTTATGCTACAATAAGTAAATTTATATTTTAGGATTAAACAATGAAAAAACTATTAATTTTTACTCTTATTTTCAATAGTTTATTATTTGCTTCAAATGATGATGCAATTAGTGCAAAAAAGAAACTTCTACTTGAACAACAAATAAAAAAAGAGATGGAAAAAGAGAAAAAATATGCAAAAGAACAAAGATTTTATCAAGGTGATAACTACGATTTAAAAGGGTCTGAAGTAAATAAAGAATCTTTAAAACACTTAAAAGAGATCCCTGTAGATGATTTAGATATGGATGATGTATATGATTAAAATAGAAGTATTTAAACTTCTATCTTGATCGTTTTGTTCGTCTATTATTTGATGGTTTTTTCTTAGGTTCTGGTTTTATTCTTGGATCTGGTTCAAACCCATCAATGATTACTTTTTTAATCTTTTGTTTTGTAAGTTTTTCGATACCATACAAATAATCTTTTTCATCAATACATACTAAAGATAATGCAACTCCTTGACTACTAGCTCGTCCTGTTCTTCCAATTCTATGTACATAGTCTTCTGCAACATTTGGTAATTCATAATTAACTACATGTGGCAATTGATCTATATCTATACCACGTGCTGCTATATCTGTTGCAACCAATACTCTTATATCTCCTGCTTTAAAATCAGCTAAAGCTTTTGTTCTTGCACCTTGACTTTTATTACCATGAATTGCTGCACTTTTAATACCATCCATATCAAGCTGTTTACTTAATTTATTTGCACCATGTTTTGTTCTAGTAAATACCAAAACCTGTTTCCAATTACCATCAAGTATAAGTTTTGATAACAACTCTCTTTTTCTTGATTTATCTACTGGGTGAATTATCTGTTTAACTTGCGTTGATGTAGTATTTTGTTTTGCCACTTCTATTAACTGTGGGTCTCTTAGTAAAGAGTTTGCTAACTTTTTAATATCATTTGAAAATGTAGCTGAAAATAGAAGATTTTGTCTATGTTTTGGTAATATTGCTAAAATCTTTTTAATATCATGAATAAAACCCATATCAAGCATTCTATCTGCTTCATCTAAGATTAGATGCTCTACTCTAGTTAAATCACAAGCACCTTGTGATACAAGGTCTAATAAACGCCCTGGTGTTGCTATAACTATATCAACACCTTTTCTTAAAACTGCTTTTTGAGGGTTTATTCCAACTCCTCCAAAAATAACTGCAGATTTAAAAGGAAGATATTTCCCATAAACCTCTACGCTTTGTGCAACTTGTGCTGCTAATTCTCTTGTGGGAGTTAAAACCAATGCTTGAACATAATGCTTTGTATCAGAATGTTTTTTATTACTTAATTGTTGTAATAATGGTAAAGTAAAACCTGCTGTTTTTCCTGTACCTGTTTGAGCTGAAGCTAAAACATCTTTTTTAGCTAAAATAATTGGAATCGCTTTTGCTTGTATTGGAGTAGGCGTTGTATAACCTTGCTCTTTAATAGCTTTTAAAATTGGCTTATTTAAGCCTAAGTCTGTAAATAACATATAATGTATACCTTTAAAATATTGTAAATTTTTCCCATTGTACCATAAAAAAAATTTATAATTCTTGTGTTATGTATAAAGCTATCTCATCTGCAAGTAAATAATCATTGTTATATATAAAATTATCTTTAATTGTTAACTTATTTTCATCCGTTAGATACTTTATTTTAGTTAATTCATTATTAGAAAATAAAGATAATTCAACACCTATTTTAGATCTAAAACCTAAAAGAATCTTCTCTATTCTTATATCTTCATCACTTAAAATTTCTTTATCATATTCCATAGGGTTAGATATATATTGTTCAATACTTTTAGAGGGATAAAAGCGTACATTATTTACGCAACCAACCGCACCAGTTCCAATTCCTAGATATGGTTTATATTGCCAATACCCAAGATTATGTTTAGAACACGCTTCATCATTTTTAGAAAAGTTTGAGATTTCATATTGATTAAAACCTTGATTTTTTAATTCTTCAAACAATAAATTTGCTAATTTTAAACTCTCTTTTTTTACTTCAGGTTTGTTATAGAATAAAGTACCCTCTTCAATAGTTAAATCATATGCACTTATGTGATCTATAGGTAAAGTTTCTACAATACTTAAATCATTTAAAAGCAACTCTTTAGTGTCAAGTGCTGTTCCATATATTATATCACAGTTAATATGATTAAAACCTATACAAGATGCATTTTGTATAGCACTTATAGCCATATTACTATTATGCGATCTATTTAAAAATTTTAATTTTTCATCATTAAAACTTTGTACTCCAAAACTAATTCTATTAATTCCTAGATCAAAAATACCCTCCAACCATTGCTTTGATGCTGAGTTTGGATTGGCTTCAATAGTTATCTCTTTTGTATCAGTTATATAGGGGGATAAAACTTTAAATAATTCTTTATATTCTTCAATTTTTATAGTACTTGGAGTGCCTCCTCCTATAAAAATAGTTTCAATAAAATTATCACTATTATCTATATTTTTTTTAAGTTCAAATTTCAATTGTTTGATTAATGCTTTCATGTAAATTGATTTTAAATGAAATCTGTCAGTATATGAATTAAATGCACAATAATGACACTTAGAATCACAAAATGGAATATGTATATATAGAAGCAATTTTTAATCCCTTTTTAGATACAATCCCAATAAAATTGTTCCAAGTTTTTTGGAATTATAGAGGTAAATAGATTAATGGCAAATAAAGAGACAACAAAAAAAGAAAAAAACTACAGACCAAATGTAGCTGCAATTGTTTTGTCAAATAAATACCCTCATAAATGTGAAATTTTAATTGCAAGTCGTTCTGACATTGGAAATGCTTGGCAATTTCCACAAGGTGGAATTGACAAAGGTGAGACACCTAAAGAAGCTTTATTTAGAGAGCTAGATGAAGAGATAGGGACAAATGATGTAACAATCATAGCTGAATACCCTGATTGGGTAAGTTATGATTTTCCACCAGCTATTGCACAAAAAATGAGACCATATGATGGGCAAAGACAAAGATATTATTTAGTTAAACTAGGAAAAAATGCGAAAATAGATATAAATACACATCATACACCAGAATTTAGTCAATATAAATTTGTAGAGACTAAAAATATTTATGATTATATTACATTTTTTAAAAGAACTGTTTATAAACAGGTCTTACGATACTTTAAAAACGAGGGATATATTTAATGTTAAAAGTTTTAAAATTTGGTGGTACAAGTGTAGGTACTCTTGAAAGAATACAAAATGTTGCAAATATCATAAAAAACATAAGAGATGAAGGTGATGATATAATTGCTGTAGTTTCAGCTATGAGTGGTGAAACAAATAAATTAATAGATTATGCTAATCATTTTTCATCAACTCCAAATGAAACAGAAATGGATATGCTTTTAAGTTCAGGGGAAAGAGTAACATCTGCCCTACTTTCTATTGCATTAAACGATCAAGGTTATCCAGCTACATCTATGAGTGGAAGAGAAGCTGGGATTATCACTAATGAAGCCCACACAAAAGCAAGAATTGAAAATATTAATACACAACATATGAAAGATGTATTACAAAGTGGAAAGATTATTATAGTTGCTGGTTTTCAAGGTATAACTAAATCTACAAATAGAGTTTCAACTTTAGGTAGAGGTGGAAGTGACTTAACTGCTGTTGCAATTGCTGGTGCTATTAAAGCTGATCTTTGTGAAATATACACAGATGTAGATGGTATATATACAACTGATCCAAGAATTGAACCAAAAGCAACTAAACTTAACATGATCTCATATGATGAGATGTTAGAACTTAGTTCATCAGGAGCAAAAGTTTTACAAAATAGAAGTGTAGAGATGGCAAAGAAACTAAATGTAAATTTAGTATCAAGAAGTAGTTTTACTCCTGAAATTTCAGGGACATTAATAACAAAGGAAGAAAATATTATGGAACAACCAGTAGTTAGTGGTATAGCTTTAGATAAAAATCAAATTCGAGTTGGAATGTATGGCGTAATTGACAAACCAGGGATTGCAGCATCTATTTTTACAAGTTTAGCTGATAAAAATATCAATGTAGATATGATAGTGCAAACTGTAGGAGTTGATGGAAAAACGGATTTAGACTTTACTGTTCCAACTGATGACATTGAAAAAACAAAAGATGTAATGAACTCTTTTGAAGATGATTCTCAAAGAATAGATTACAATGATGCTATATGTAAAGTTTCAATTGTAGGTGTTGGTATGAAATCACATACGGGTGTTGCATCTAAAGCTTTTTCAACTTTGGCTCAAGAAAATATTAATATAAGAATCATAAGTACAAGTGAGATTAAAATCTCTATGATTATTGAAGAAAAATATGCAGAATTAGCAGTAAGATCACTTCATAGTGCTTATGATTTAGATAAACAGGCTTAATTTATGCAAGAGTTTACTAACTGGACCATTAATACAATTAGAGAAGATAGACTTCTATCTCCTTGGTTAGAAGAGAAAAAATATGAATGGATCCCATTAGTAGCAAAATCTATCTCAAATATACTAGATAAAGATTGTACTGTAATAGTTATAACAGATGAGGATAGAGAATGGTTTTTAGAATATATTATGACAAATATAAATCAAAATAAAAATAATAGACCATATCTTCCTTTTTATGACTATAGATCTTTAGGTAAAAAACTATTTAATATGCAATCTGATGAAAATATTTCACTTGTAACAGATATGTTAAATATCTCTTTTCCTAATGGATATTGTTTTTGGTATATAGGGAAAAGTCAAAATAAACTTGCAACTATTGCAAAAGTACATAAAAAGTCTTTTCTTTGGGTATTAGATGAAGAGTTACAAAACAGCTTCTATCTAAGAAGTAGTGATGAAGCTTTAGATATGAAACTATTACAGATGTATCATCTATATAATAAAACTTTAAGTGCAGCTTTATTTGCTCAAATTGATGTACATCTATAAAAAGAGTCTAAGATGAAATCACAAATTTTAATTGTAAATGATATAGATCAAACTTTAAATGAACTAATACCAACTTTACCAAAACATCATACACGAGTAATAAAAAATCAAGAAAAAGATGAATTTCAATTAGCTCAAGCTCAGCAAGCCATAAAAGAAGCATATATAGCTACTAATGAGATAAAATATATCATCATATGTGGAGGTAGTTTTAGAAATGAAGCTCAAAATTCACTTCTAAAGCTACTTGAAGAACCACCTAAAAATATCGTTTTTATTATAATTACAACATCAAAATCTTCACTACTACCTACTATTTTATCCAGAATGCCATACAAATATCTAAAGCAACATACAAAAGTAAAATCTTGTGAATTAGATTTTAAAACTTTGGATTTAAAGCAGGTTTATGATTTTTTAAAAAAACACCAAAAAATCACAAAATCTGAATTAAAAGTGATGATAGAATCAATACTATATAAAATAAATGAACAAAATATAAAATTAAATACAAAAGAGTTACAAGTATTTTCACAAGCTATGAAATTAAATGAATTAAACTCAAGACCAATAAATCTACTTACAACAATACTTTTAACACTAATTCAATCAAAAAATAAAGTATAGGCATTAAAAATGAACTTTTTTAAAATTTCACCAAATGATACAAAAAAACTTTTTGAGCAATTAGGTTGTGAAACTTATGGTGCCAAAATAATATCCAAAAAAACAAATACTCATATTTTGTATATAAAAGATCTACATGTAGGTGCAGCAAATATACTAAAGCAAGATGCTTTAAGTATTGGTGCAGATTTAGCAGTACCAAGAGGTACAATATTGGCAAAACAGCAATATGTAGATGCCATTTTAGTAGGAACTACCAAACACTTTGAGATATTAAGTAAAAAAGAGCTTATGCAACCTTTTGGATTAAAGAATTTAGCACTTCATCTAAAAAGTTTTTTACCCAAAAAAACAAATAAAACTAAAATAATGGGTGTAATCAATGCAAATGATGATAGTTTTTATTCAAAAAGCAGATTTATGCAAGATGATGCAATAAGTCAAATAAATAAAATGATAGATGATGGTGCAAATATTATAGATATTGGTGCAGTATCTTCAGCCCCTGGTACAAAAGCAGTGTCACCAAAAGATGAATTAAAAAGAGTTTTACCAATTTTAAAAGCTATTAAAAAAAATAAACTTTATAAAAAAGTAGATTTTTCTATAGACTCTTATGAACCACTAGTTATAAAAGAGGCTTTAAAATCTGGATTTAAAATAGTAAATGATATAACTGCACTTCAAAATAATAAAGTTGCAAAACTAGTTGCAAAATATGATGCGACAGTTGTATTAATGCATATGCAAGGTACGCCAAAAGATATGCAAAAAAATCCATCTTATGAAAATATTATTTTAGATATTGATGATTTTTTTACACAACGAATCAAAAAAGCAAAAAGTTTTGGTATATCAAAGATTATACTAGATGTTGGTATTGGATTTGGAAAAACTTTGGATCATAATCTTACACTACTGCAAAACCATGAACATTTTAAACACTTCGGTTATGAACTTCTAATAGGTGCTAGTAGAAAATCTATGATAAATATGATATCTGCATCCCAGCCAATTCAAAGACTGTCTGGAACACTAGCTATTCATCTTGATGCACTAAATAAAGGTGCAAGTATTGTTAGATGTCATGATGTCTTTGAACATAATCAAGCTATAAAAGTACATGAAGCTATAAAATATCATGAAGGGTATTAGCTTTTTGCATCCAAGAAGATAACTTTTCATAATCCTCATCTTCAATAAGTTTCTTTGCATAATTCATTTGAGATTGAAATAGATCAATAGAGTGTAAAAGATTCTTCCTATTTTGTCTAAAAATATCACTCCACATATGGGGTGATGATTTTGCAATTCTACTCATATCTTTAAATCCACCTGCAGCCAAAGCTATTATACTATTTGGATCTTGATGAGACATAACAGTTGTTGCAAGTGAAAATGATATAGCATGAGGTAAATGAGACATAAAACAAGCATGAACATCATGATCTGATGAGTCCATATAAACTATCTTCATACCTATAGTTTCAAATATTTTAACTACCCTATTTTTATGCAATTCTTCCACATAATCCAAATCACATAAAACAATAGTTTTATCTTCATATAAATTATCAATAGCTGCACTTGGACCAAATTTTTCAGTTCCTGTCATAGGGTGTGCAGGGATATATTGTGATTTTAATTCACTTGGGAGCTGTTCTACAATCATATGTTTGGTACTTCCAAAGTCAATAACTGTAGTACTATTTTGTAAATCTTTTAATTGTTTATTAAATTCTATTATAGCATCAACTGGTATAGTTAGAACTATTAAATCAGATTTTTTTAGATTTTCAAAATCAACAATTTCATCAATAAAACCTAAACTTAATGCTTCATTTTGATGTGAAATATTATGATCATAACCCACTACTTTTGTTACTAAATTATATTTTTTTAAAGCTTTTGCAAAAGATCCACCCATTAAACCTAATCCAACTATACCTACAACCACATTTTATCCTTGTTATTTATTGTGCGTATTTTATCAAAATATACCAAAATATAGCGTAAATTAAAGTATGGTTAATGCTTTTTTAGATATCCTATTATGATTAATTCCACAAAATATAAGGATACCTTTTGAAAAAACAAATAATTGCAAGTTCTTTACTTTTTAGTACATTACTTTTAGCTCAAGATATAACAGACATTCAATTTCTAAATTTGTCTAAGATTTCACCAGATATTGCAAATGAAACGCTTAATATGCATGTTGGAGACGAAATAGATACAAGAAAACTAAATAAAGCTATCAAAAAATTCTATAGATTTGGTTATTTTGATAATATTACTGTTCAAAATAATAATGGTGCTTTAATATTAGATTTTAAAGAAAAACCATCTATTGCACAAATTGATATTGAAGGATACAAAACAAGAAAAGAAGATATAGATATGCTTCTTTCTAGTATGGGAATCAGAAAAGGTAATATGTACTCTAAAAAAAGAATTGCGTTAGCAAAAGAGTCATTACTAAATGAACTTAAAAAAGAGGGATATATTGATTCTGTTGTGGAAGCAGATATTACAAACCTTAATGACCATAGTGTTGCTGTTACATTTAATGTAAGAAAAGGTGATAAAATCCTTATAAAAAAAGTAAACTACAATGGAGCTAAAGAGCTTGATGAAGGTGATTTCGAACCAGGTACTGCAAATAAAGAGGAAGACTTTATCACATGGTGGTTTGGACAAAATGACGGTGAATTAAAACTTGATCAACTTCAATATGATCATTTACGAATTAAAGAAATATATTTAGAAAATGGTTATCTTGATGCACAAATCAAAGAACCATTTTTAAAAGTTGATTTTAATAGTGCAAATGCAAATCTTGATTTCTTCATAGATGAAGGAAAACAATATAGAATTAATGATATCAAAATTTATGTAGATGAAGAGATTGTTAATCCAAAAGATCTTTACCCTGAATTATTACTAAAAAAAGGTAAAGTCTTTAATGTAAAAAGATTAAGAAAAGATCAAAAGTATATTCAAACACAAGTAGCCAACAAAGGTTATGCATTTGCTCAAATTAGATACGATATACAAAAAAATACAGAAAATGGGACTGCAGATATAGTTTATAATGTACTTCCAGGAGATAAAGTATTTATAAATGATGTAATCATTAGTGGAAACAGTAGAACTCTTGATAGAGTTATTAGAAGAAATGTATTTTTAGCACCTCAAGATCTTTATAATGAAACAGACTATACTGATTCAATTGGAGCATTACAAAGAAGTGGATTCTTTGAAAAAGCAATTATAGAGAAAAAAAGACTTACAAATAATACAATGGATTTAATTGTAAAAGTAACTGAAGCACAAACTGGTAATTTAATTGTTGGTGGTGGTTATGGAAGTTATGATGGTATGATGATAAATGCTTCTATAAATGATAGAAATATATTTGGATCTGGGCTTAATCTTGGAGTATCAATTGATTGGTCAAAAAGAAAACAAAATTTTTCTTTATCTTTAGCAAATCCAGCAATAAATGATAGTGAATATAGTGGTTCAATTGCTGCATACAAACAATCTCAAGAGATAGACTATTCTAATTACGACTTGGAAAAGAAAACTTTAGGTATGTCAATTGGTATGGGTAAAGCACTAACTAGACATACAAGAGTTGGAGCAACATATAAACTAGAAAATATTGAAGAAACTTATACTAATGTAGTAGCACCTACAGTAAAAACAAATAAAGATTATATTCATAGTTCAATAACTCCATATATATCATTTAACAATACAGATGATTACTATCTACCAAGAAAAGGTATCATTGCTAGAACTTCTTTAGAATATGCTGGTGTTGGTGGAGATACAAAATTTTTAAAAAGTTCTACAAGCTTTAAATATTTTTATGGTCTTGAAGATTTAATAGAACATGATTGGATTATTAGATATAGAGCCGATATAAATGCAATTGAGGATAAAGGATACTTACCAGAAGGAAGTAGTTTATATATGGGAGGTCCTAGATCTCTTAGAGGTTATAAGTCTTATTCATTTGGTCCAGCTGATGGAGCAAAACCATATACAAGATCATTTACAAATGCAATTGAACTTAGTTTTCCTTTAATTGATTCTGCAAAAATGAGATGGGCATTATTTTATGATTATGGGATGATTGGTGAAAGTAGTTTTAGTGAAATAAAAAGATCTGGTGCTGGTGCACTTATTTCTTGGCAATCTCCAGTTGGTCCAATACAATTTATATTCTCTCAACCACTTGATGATAAACCTGGTGATGAAACATCAAGCTTTGAATTTAACCTAGGTGGAAAATTCTAGTATGAGTATTGATCTTAGCAAAAGACTTACAAATGATGAAGCACTTAATTTAATCAAGAATGCTTCTTTAATTGAATTAGGAGATTTAGCTTCACAAAAAAAAGCTATAATGCATCCTAAGAAAACAACTACATTTATAGTTGATAGAAATATTAATTATACAAATGTATGTTGGGTAGATTGTAAATTTTGTGCCTTTTATAGACATGGCAAAGATGATGATGCTTATATCTTAACTTACGAACAAATTGATGAGAAAATTGAAGAACTATTAGAGATTGGTGGAACTCAAATTTTATTTCAAGGGGGTGTTCATCCTCAGTTAAAAATTGATTGGTATGAAGATCTGGTGGAACATATCTCAACAAAATATCCACAAATAACAATTCACGGGTTTTCTGCTATTGAAATAGATTATATAGCTAAGATATCAAAACTTTCATATACTGAAGTTCTAATTAGACTAAAAGCAAAAGGTTTGAGCTCTATTCCTGGAGCAGGAGCTGAAATTTTAAGTGATAGAGTAAGAGATATAATTGCTCCTAAAAAATTAGATGCTGCAAAATGGATCGATGTTCATAGACAAGCACACAAAGTTGATATAAAATCAACTGCAACTATGATGTTTGGTACAGTTGAAACAGATCAAGAAATTGTAGAGCACTGGGAAAAAGTAAGAGACTTACAAGATGAAACTGGTGGGTTTAGAGCATTTATTATGTGGAGTTTTCAATCTGGAAACACAAAACTTATAGAACAAATACCTGATATCTCTCCACAATCATCAAATAGATATTTAAGACTTCTTGCAGTTGCTAGATTATATTTTGATAATATTCCAAATATACAAAGTTCTTGGGTAACTCAAGGTAGCTATATAGGTCAACTTGCTTTAAAATTTGGGGCAAATGATCTAGGAAGTACTATGATGGAAGAAAATGTTGTAGCAGCTGCTGGAGCTACAAACTGTATGAACCAAAATGAGATGATTTCACTTATCAAAGATATTGGTGAAAATCCAGCAAAAAGAGATACTGCATATAATATTTTAGAGAGATTCTAAAATGTTTAAAATTTTATTAACAATATTTACAATACAAGGACTTTTAGTGAGTGCAATAATAAAGCATATTACAATAAATAATAAACAAATTCCAGTAATTTTTGAAAAACAAACAACATTACCAACATTTAATTTACAATTAGTTTTTCAAAATAGTGGTTATATACAAGATAAAAATAAAAGCGGATTATGTGATACAACATGTTCACTTCTAAATGAAGGAACAAAAAAACTAGGATCAATTAAATTTGCAAATAAACTTGAATCTAAAGCTATTAGTTTACATACTGCTCATGGCTTTGAAACTTTAGTTATAGAATTATCAAGCTTAACAGATCAATATAAAAATGGCATGAAACTTTTAGATCAATTATTAAAAGATCCAAATTATACTCAAGATACATTAAATAAAATCAAAACAAAATCTATAGGAAGATTACAAAGAAAAGAGAATGATTTTGATTATATTGCAAAAAATCAATTAAAAACTTTATTATTTAAAGACACTCCTTTAGAAAATCCATCAAAAGGAACAGTAAAATCGATAAACAAAATAGAACTTAATGATATTAAAGAATTTATAAATACAAATCTAACTCTTAACAATCTTATTATTGTAGTTGGGGGAGATATAGAGTTTAAAAATATTAAAGAAGATATCACAAAACTTATAAAAAATTTACCAGAAGGTAAAAAATCCAAACTACAAACTATAAAAGCATCAGATATAGCACAAACAAAAGAACTTTTAAAAGATACACAACAAGCTTATATATACTTTGGTTCACCATTTGATATGGATTCAAATGATGAAAATGTATATATTGCAAAAGTTGCTTCATTTATACTTGGTGGAAGTGGATTTGGTAGTAGATTAATGGAAGAGATAAGAGTAAAAAGAGGGTTGGCATATTCAGCTTATGGTATGGTATCTATTAATAAATCATATTCATATTTTACAGGATATTTACAAACAAAACTTGAAAGTGCAAAAGAAGCTCAAGAGATTGTAAAAAGTGAAATTAAAAAATTTGTAAAAAATGGTGTTACTAAAGAAGAATTGGAATCAGCTAAAAAGTTTTTACAAGGAAGTGAACCACTTAGAACTGAAACTTTAAGTCAAAGACAAAATAGAGCTTTTCAACTATATTATAAAGGTTTACCACTTGATTATCCAAAAATTGAACTAGAAAAAATTCAAAATTTATCACTGAACAAATTAAATAAATTTATAAAAAAACATGATGAGATAAATAACTTATCATTTTCAATCGTAAGGAAATAGGTATATGCTAAGATTTGCACCAAATAATACACAAGATATAAATATAAATAATCTACGTGTTGCACTTTTTAATTACATAATATCAAAACAATTAAATGAACCATTATTAATAAGAATGGATGATATACAAAATAAAACTAATAAAGAAGCTAAACAAAAACAAATTTTAGAAATATTAAATTTATTTAGTATAGATCATATAAGTACAGTATATCAAAGTGAAAATATCAAACAACACCATAAAATGGCAATGCAATTATTAATGCAAAAAAAAGCTTTTTCTTGCTTTTGTACAGATGAAATGATAGAAAATAGCAAACAAAAAGCTAAAAAGAACAATCAACCATATATTTATGATGGGGGATGTGATAAATTAAATGATGATGTTGTTATGAATACTGAAGCCCCATTTACCGTAAGAATAAAAGCACCAATAAAAAAAATAGAATTTACAGATTTACTAAAAGGTAAATTTGAATATGCACCACATGATATTGATAGTTTTATTATTTTACAAAAAGATAAGATGCCAACATATAACTTTTCATGTGCTATTGATGATATGCTTTATGATATATCAACTGTAGTAAGAGATGAAAAATATCTTGATGATACTCCAAAACAGATCTATATAAGAGAATCTTTAGGATATACAAAACCAATAAACTATCTTCATATTCCTGCTATTTCAAATATAGATACTGATAATAACACATCATCAATAAAGTGGTTGATAGATGAAGGTTTTTTACCTGTAGCAATAGCAAATTATTTAGTTTTATTAGGTAATAATACTCCTAAAGAGATCTTTACACTAGAAGATGCTATAGAATGGTTCGATATAAAAAAATTAGTACAAACTGAAATTAAATTTGATTTTGAAAAATTAAAAGATATAAATAAAAAACATATGATGATGCTTGATAATATGAGATTCTCTAAACTTATAGGATATGCAGATGAAGATTTTGGTAAATTAGCAAAAATATATATTGATGAATGTAGTACACTAAAAGAGATAAAAGAAAAAATTGATAATATTTTAGATACAAAAGCAACTCCAAAAGAACTTATAACTGAATTTGAACAAATTAAAAAATGTTTACAATCAGCACCTTTTATAGATGATTTTACAGAACTTAAAAAATATATTATAAAACAAACTTCTTTAGATGAAAAAGCAGTTTTAAAGCCATTAAGATATATATTAACAAAAACATATAGTGGAATAGATTTGGATAAAATATATCCACTAATAAAAAACTATTTAGGGGAGATAATAAGATGATAAATGCACTAGTAGGTTCTATTATGGTTGTAGTTTTAGGTATTGTTAGTCTATACAAATGGATTATTATAATCTCTGCACTTTTAAGCTGGGTAAAACCTGATCCGTATAATCCAATAGTACAAATGCTTTATAGACTTACAGAACCAGCATATGCCTTTGTGAGAAGATATATTCCAACAGTATTTGGTGGTATGGATCTTGCTCCTATGATATTAATCTTTGCTTTAATATTTTTAGAAACATTTTTAAGCAGATTGTTTATGGGATTTTAAAATGAAAATTATTGGTTGTACATTATTATGCTTTAGTTTACTTCTTTCAAATGAGATAAAACAAGTAGATAATGAAGTAAATTTAGCTGTACAATCAAATGAGATTCAAAATATACAAAATGAAGTTATAACCATATCTTGGTTAAAAGAAAAACCAAAATCTATTACAAAAGATTTCTATATATGGCAATATCTTAAACAAAAAAATATTACACCTTCACAATCATTAGAAGCAATATCTCAAGTAAAATATATGAACAATAAAATATTTTATGAGTTTGCAAAAAAATTTAATCATGATGAAACTTATGCCGTTGCACAATGTATGAGAGCTAAAACAAAATCTCTTATAAATCAACCTGTTGATTGTATAAGAGTTGGGTTAAGTATATATGATGCAACAAAACTATCATATGATGATCTTGATTCAATATATGAAAGAATTAAACCACACTATCCACAATATGCTAAAGAGTTAAAAATTATAAATTCAACTATACCTTTTACAAAACTTGTATCAAGTCCAAAAGATATATTTTTTGGTGTATTTAATAACTGTGGTTCTGTATTTAGAAGTAAATATTTTAACTATGCTATTCCAAGTAGAAGTTTAAAAAGATTAAAAAATGATAAAAGATTTGAATCAAGTATTAGTAAAATAGTTCTAAATAAAGATTTAGTAAAATTACAAGAGTCTATTTTAAAAATAGATGATAAAAATTATTCTTCTCAAACAAGTTTTTATCTTGCAATTAATGCAATTAGACATAACAAACTAGAATTAGCTTTAGGTTATCTTGAAAATTCTTATAAAAAAGCCTATAGCTCTTTTGATAAAGATAAAATTAGATTTTGGCAATACCAAATATCTAAAGAAAATCAATATTTAGAAGATCTTTTAAATAGTAGAAGTATTAATACCTATTCTTTATTAATTAAAGAAGAGAATTCAAAACCTCTTGAAAATATTTTTTATAATATAGAATTATCTAAAAACTCTTTACCTAATAATGAATTTAATATAAGTGATCCATTTAATTGGGTTAAACTTATTAGACAAACAAAAAAAGGGGTAAGTTTAAAACAATACCTAGCTTATGAAGAGATATATAATACACCTCAAACTTTACCATTTTTAGCTTTTACAAAAGAGATATATGAAAAATATACTAATAGTTATTTTATAACTCCATATATGGATCAGTTTAAATCTGATGATATAAATAAACAAGCCCTACTCTATGCAATAGCTAGACAAGAAAGCAGATTTATAGCTGGTTCTGTATCATCTGCTTATGCACTTGGTATCATGCAAATCATGCCATTTTTAGGTAAAGAGTTAGCAAGTAGGTTAAAAGAGGATTTTAAAACAACAGATCTACTTGATCTAAATAGAAATATAAAATATGCAAAAGTACATATCAACTCTTTAAAATCAAGATTAAAACATCCACTATATATAGCTTATGCTTACAATGCAGGAGAAGGTTTTGTAAATAAACAGATTTTTTCTAAAAAATATTTTACAAGTGGAAGATTTGAACCATATTTAAGTATGGAGATGGTGCCATATAAAGAGACTAGAAAATATGGAAATAAAGTTTTAGCAAACTATTATGTTTACTATAACTATTTTAATAAAGATAATCCAATTAAATTATCTACTTTGGTTCAAACTCTAATTTTACCGATCCCAAACTAAGATGTTTCATTTTTAAAACCAATTTTTTTATATCTTCTTGTTTTTTAAATTTTACTATTTGATAAGAAGCCCATTTATTATATAAAGGCAATTTATTATATAAAGGATGATTTTCATCAAAAGGTTCTTTTATATCTGGTCGTTTAAAATTTAAAGTCAAAGAATATACATTTATATATCCATCTTTGATATATGTTCCTATTATAAATTGATCATATTCTTTACTATCAAACTGCTCATCAATAGCATTTAAATAAGTTGCTGTGAATATAGCTTTAACTTCATTTTTAGTTTTAATATTATTACTTTTTGTGTATTGTAAAGCATTTCCATACATACTATCGTGTTTAAAATAATTTGTTGCATTTTTACTTGTACAAGCTGTAAAAGATAGAGATATTAGTAGAAATAGGACTGCTAATTTTTTCATTTATACCCTTAAATATTTTCTTTTATGCATTTTACAATAAATTAACCATCATTTGGATAAAATCTCATTTATGAAAAGATTAGCTATTGCATTTACAGGACCATCTAACAGTGGTAAAACTACATTGATTATTAAGGTATCAAATATCCTTCAAGATAGAGGATATAAAGTTGCTATAATAAAACACGATCCAAAAGATAAAGCCACATTTGACAAAGAGGGAAAAGATAGTTTTAAATTTTCTCAAACAGGTGCAGATGTAGCAGTGGTAAGCCCAAATAAAACTACTTTATTTAAACAAAATACAAGTAGTATTGATGAACTTATCTCTTTATTTGATGAATTTGATTATCTATTGGTTGAGGGTTTAAAAACTTTACCATTACCCAGAATTTGTGTGAGTAGAAATAACCTTGATGAAAGATATTTTGATGTAAGTGATACACTTGCAATAGACAATACTATTGATAAAGATACAATTCCAAAAGATATGGAATATCTAGACCTAAACAATCCAGAAGTAATAGTAGATTGGATTGAAACCAACGCAAAAAGAGTATAGAATGAATGATATTATAGAAGCAATAAAACTTGCATCACTGCAAATAAAAGATTTAATAGAAACTGGTGACACAGGAAAAAGTGATAATCAAAACTCAACGGGTGATACTCAATTAAAACTTGATATTGCAAGTGATGAAATTATTGAACAAATCTTTGCTACAGTACCAAGTATCAAAAAAATTGTAAGTGAAGAACAAGATGAAATAAAATCTTTACATGAAGATGGTGAGTATCTAATAGCTTATGATCCACTTGATGGTAGTAGTTTAGTTGATGTAAACTTAAGTGTAGGGTCAATTTATGGTATCTATAAAAATGATTTTACAGGTTCAAATATAATAGCATCTATTTATGTTGTATTTGGTCCAAGAGTTGAGATGGTTATAGCTATGAATAATAGCGTTAAAATGTATCGACTACTAAAAGGTGTATTTGTTTATATACAAGATATTAAGCTTAATCAAAAAGGTAAACTAAATGCTCCTGGATCAACTCAAAGTTGTTGGTATCCATACCATAAACAAATGATTGATGATCTATTTAAAAGTGGTTATAGATTAAGATATAGTGGCGGTATGGTACCTGATCTTCATCAAATACTTCTAAAAGGTGGCGGATTATTTTCATATCCAGGAACAAGTGATAAACCAAAAGGTAAATTAAGACAACTATTTGAAGTTTTTCCTTTTGCTCTTGTATATGAATATGCAAATGGGGAAGCAATAGATGGAACTCAAAGAGTTTTAGATATCAAAACAAATCATATACATGATACTTCACCTTGCTTTTTTGGAAGTAAAGATGAAATTAATATAGTAAAAGAGGTTTACTCTAAAAATGCCTGAAGATTCTAAAATAGAGTTAGATCAATGGGAATTGGCTTTAGAAGAAGAACTAAAAAAATTACAACAATGCCAAAAAGAACATGGTTTTGAAGGCTGTGAACCATGCAGTGAACTTTTAGAGTGTAAAATAAGACAAGAATATGTAAGAGCTGTTTATACATCTATGAATAAAGGTGCTGGTGGTGGCTTTGAATTTTAAAATAAATATCATAAAGGAATATTAAAATATGAATAATAATTGTCAAAAGGTATATATAACAACACCAATATATTATGTAAATGACGTTGCCCATATTGGACATGCATATACAACAATAATTGCAGATATGCTAGCTAGATATAGTAGACTTGTAGGATATGATACATATTTTCTAACAGGAACGGATGAACATGGCCAAAAAATTGCCCATAGTGCTGAAGCTAGAGGAAAAACACCTCAAGAGTATGCAAATGAAGTAAGTGGAAAATTTAAACAATTATGGGATGATTTTGATATTACTTATGATAAATTTATCAGAACTACAGATGAACAACACAAAATTGGTGTTCAAAAAGCTTTTGAAAAAATGTATGAAAAAGGTGATATTTACAAAGGTGATTATGAAGGTCATTATTGTGTAAGCTGTGAAACATTTTTTACTCAAACTCAACTTATAGATGATGAAGGATGTCCAGATTGTGGAAAACCAACTCATGTAGTAAAAGAGGAGAGTTACTTTTTTAGACTTAGTTCTTACCAAGATAAACTATTAAAATGGTTTGAAGATAATCCAGAATGTATATTACCAAAATCAAAAAGAAAAGAGATTATAAATTTTGTTGCTGGTGGACTTGATGATTTATCTATTTCAAGAACTTCATTTGATTGGGGTGTTAAACTGCCAAAATCACTAAATGATGATAAACATGTTATGTATGTTTGGCTTGATGCTCTTTTAAACTATATTACTGCTTTAGGGTATGGAGATGATGAAAAAAATATGAAATATTGGCCAGCAAAAGTACAACTTGTTGGTAAAGATATTTTAAGATTTCATGCTATTTTTTGGCCAGCATTCTTAATGAGTCTGGATCTTCCTTTGCCTACACATATTGCTGCTCATGGTTGGTGGACACGAGATGGTGAAAAAATGAGTAAATCAAAAGGAAATGTAGTAGATCCAAGACAAATAGCAGATGCTTATGGTCTTGATGCATTTAGATATTTCATGCTTAGAGAAGTACCATTTGGACAAGATGGTGATTTTTCACAAAGAGCTTTAATGGATAGAATTAATTCTGATCTTGGAAATGATTTAGGTAACTTACTAAATAGAATTATTGGTATGAGTGGAAAATATTTTGATTTTAAAGTAACTAGTGTTGATGTAAAAAAATATCATCAAAAAGAGCTTGATGAAGTCGAAGCTATTTTAGATAATGTAGAACAATACTTATTTAATATGCAAATAAATAGATATTTAGAAGATATTTGGAAAGTATTAACTATTGCAAATAAAGCAATTGGTGACTATGAACCATGGGCAATGATGAAAAATAACCAAGAAGATCAAGCTATGGCATTGGTTGCACTAATTACAAATATTATGGCAAGAGTTTCTATTCTTTTAGAGTGTGTATTACCTCAAAAAATAACTAAAATTGCAGATTCTTTAGGAATAACAATCAATAATGATTTATATATTTCATTAATAAAAGACAAAAACTTATTAGATGATACTGTTATTACAAAAATAGATGCCCTATTCCCAAGAATTGAAGAGCCTTTATTAAAAACTGCAGATGTTGCAAAAGCTGAAGTTAAATTAGAACAACAAAAAGAGGAAAAAACTGATGAACCAGATAATCTAATCACTATTGATCAGTTTTTTCAAACAGAATTAAAAATTGGAACTATAGTAGAAGCTGTGGAAGTTCCTAAATCAAAAAAACTTTTAAAACTACAAGTTGATGTAGGGGAAGATAAGCCAAGACAAATACTTGCAGGTATTAAAGAATCATACAGTGCTGATGAACTTGTAGGTACACAAGCTTGTGTAGTTGCAAATCTAAAACCAGCAAAACTTATGGGTATGATGAGTGAAGGTATGCTACTTGCAGCAAGAGATGAAGATGGTTTAAACCTTATACGACCAGAAAAATCTAAAAAAGCTGGAACAAAAATTAGCTAAGCTAATATACTATGCAAATTAGCTCTATTTTAGATATTACAAATGGTGAATTACAAAATTCACCATTAATATCTTTTATCACTGATATTAAAATAAATCCAAATAAAGTTAAACAAGGTGATCTTTTTTTAGTAAATAATCCAGATGATATAGCACTAGCTATTCAAAATGGTGCATTTGCCATAATATATGATAATAAAAATATACCTATCATAGATAAAGAGATAGCATGGATATTAGTAGAGGATACTAGCTATGCTATGATTAGACTTATGAGATATATACTATCACTACATAATATAGAAGTCTATTTATGTGATGATATTACAATTGATTTAATTAAACTATATACATATGATTTTAAACATCCAGTTATAATACTTGAAGATAATATGTATGAAAATATAATCAAATTAAATCAAATTGAAGAATTTTCTATTATATTTACTAGTGATAAAAAATATTTAGAGAAAATATTCCCACAATATAAAAATTTCAACAATAAATATTATGAAATATTAAATCAAACAATACACAGTGCTTTTGAAACAACATTTAGTTATGAAGATAAATATTTTTCAAGATTAAAATTGCCACAAATATATATAAATCAGTTTTTAGATATATATTTATATCTTGATAAACAAATAGATTTAAATAAATTAAAATTATCAATATTATCTAAACCAATTTTTATAAATTTACATTGTGATATAATTGAATTTGGGAAAAGTGATAAATTTATTTTACCAATAAAAAATAAGAATATTGCCAAAAATCAAATTGAATTTATAAAACATATATATAAATATGCAAATATCAATATTATAGACTATAATGATAAAGATTTAATCAAAATAATTAAAACAACAAACTTTAATATACTAATTGTAGTTGAGGGTTCATATGAGGATATGGTTGAGATATTATCTCAACCAAAAGAGGAACAAACTCTTTTCTAGTTTTGTTCCTCTTTTATTTTTCTTTTTTCTTTCATTTTTTTCTTAGCTAATACTCTCATATCTTCAGTAGTATCAGATTCGTCCATAATTTCAAGTCCAAGCACAGTTTCTATACAATCTTCAAGAGTAACTATACCTTCGGTTTGATCGTAAGAATCAAGTACTAAAAACATATGCTCTTTTTTCTTAATAAACATATTCATAGCTTTTGAAACAGGAATATTTTCATGTAAACTATATATTGGTAATGTAATTTTATCAATTGTTCCTTGTGGATTTTTAACAGCTTGTTTAAAAATCTTTTTAGTTAAAACTACACCTATAATATTATCAATACTCTCATCATATACTGGAACTCTTGAATATTTATATGTTCTTGCATCTTCAATAACATCTTGAATTTTTGTACCTTTTTCAATAGCATATACAACTGATCTAGGAGTTAAAATATCTTTTACTCTTACATCACTTAAATTCAAAGTATTTTCAATAATATCTGATTCTAAATCATCAATTACTCCATCCTCTTCACTAAGTAGTGTACTATGAATAAGTTCCTCTTTTGATATAGTATCCCCATCTTTTTTTGAAGATATTTTTCTAGTAATAAAAAGAGTAAGTATTATAATAGGATATGTTATAATTATAAAAAATTCAATTATTCTAGCTGCAGTTGGAGCTAATTCTTTCCAATAAACTGCACCAATTGTTTTAGGAATAATCTCTGCTACAAACAAAATTAAAAATGTTAATACTATCGATACTAATAAAACTGCTGTGCTATTTGTTTGAAAAACATTTTGTGCTTGTACACCAATAGCAGTTGCACCTAAAGTATTTGCAAAAGTATTAAGTATAAGAATAGATGAAATAGATTTATCAATATCATTTTTAAGCTTTTTAAGTAACTTACCTGCTTTTGGAGAGTTTGACTCTAATACAGATATATAAGACATATTTGTAGATAGTAATATTGCCTCTAAAATTGAACATAAAAATGAAACACCAATAACAAGAACGAATAAGAATATTAACATACCCATGTAATAACCTTATTAAAATTTATAAAAATCCACCTATGGGATGCATCTGTCAATGTATAACTCCTTAAAATTAAAAGCGTAATTATATCATAAAAATATCAAATTTAATAAATATTACCAAATGAACCTATAACCTTACCTATTAAACGAATATCTTGAGGTGGAATAATTTGTAATGGGTACTCTTTATTATCAGATATTACATCAAGTTTACCATCTAATCTTTTTTGTATTCTTTTTACAAAAAGCCCATGCTCTGTTGTAAAAGCATAAATACCCTCTTTATTTAGATTATTAATAGATTTATCAATAAATATTACATCATCACTATTTAGAGTTGGTTCCATAGAATCTCCAACAACATTTATTGCTTCAAGATTTTTAAGAGCATTTTGTCCACCTAACATATTTACAAAATATGGTGGAATTTCAAGCTTATCATAATCATCATTTGCTTCGTATGCTCCACCACCTGCACTTACACTAATTTCAGGATAATATCTTATCCAATATCTATCTGTACTATCTATAAGTGAACTTGGATTTTGATTATATAAAAGCCAATTAATTGATATTTTTTTTGATGCACAAAAATCCAATATTGCATCATAAGGAATTTTACCTCTGTTTTTCATAGTTGCAAAATTAACTTGAGATAAACCTAAAGCTGATGCCACGTCTTTGTCATAAATCTTTTTTTCATTTGAATTACTATTTAAAATATCTTTTAATTTTTCAATAATCTCATTTACTACAAGCATAATATCCCTTTTTTTAGTTTTTCTAAACAATTATATTACAATTTGCAATATTTTTCAAGTAAAATTGAAAAAAGTTGTATTATTTGAAATATATTAATAAAAAGGATACAAAATGTCATTAAAAGTAAAACAATTAAATAACAAAGTAATACAGTCTATAATGTATATAGATGAATTATTATATAAAGTTGGAGATAAAATATTTTAATTATGTATAAATATGTATCATAAATAAATATTTACAAATTTAATCTAATTTTAATACACATATCACTTTATCTAAAGCAAATTTGCTATAAAATTACAACAGTTAGTTACATTGTAATTATTGGAGAACTATATGGAAGTAAATTTAATCGGCGAATCATTCAAATTTATGATTCTTGGTATGGGAATAGTTTTTGCATTCCTTATTATTATGGTTTATGCTTTAAAACTACAAGCATATCTTATTGCTAAATTTTTTCCCGTTGAGGAAAAAGTAAAAGCTAATGAGTGGAAACCTTCTGCTACAGCAAATACAAAAATTGATGACAAAACAAAAGTTATCGCTGCTATTACTGCTGCAATTCAACATCATACAAATAATAAAGGTTAATATATATGGCAAAAAAGTTTATTGATATAATGGATACAACATTTAGAGATGGATTTCAATCTGTTTTTGGTGGTCGTGTTCTTATGGATGACTTCTTTCCTGCGGTTCATGCTGCAAAAGAAGCTGGTATTACTCACTTCGAATTTGGTGGAGGCGCTCGTTTCCAATCATTATATTTCTATTTGCAAGAAGATGCATTTGAAATGATGGATAAATTTAGAGAAATTGTTGGACCTGAAGCTAATCTACAAACATTAGCTAGAGGTATTAATACAGTTATGTTAGATACTGGAAACAGAGATTTAATTAATCTTCATGCAAAACTATTTGCAAAACATGGTACAACTACAATTAGAAATTTTGATGCATTAAATGATATACAAAATTTAGAATATTCTGCACAATGTATTAAAAAACATGGTCTAAAACATGAAGCTGTTGTAACAATGATGGATTTACCACCAGGATGTACAGGCGCTCATGATGTTGCATTTTATGAAAAAACACTAAGATCAATTCTTGATAGTGGATTACCATATGATTCTATATGTTTTAAAGATGCAAGCGGAACAAGTAGTCCAAAAAAAGTTTATGAAACAATTAAAATGGCTAGAAAACTTTTAGGTGATGATACTCATATTAGACTTCATACTCATGAGACTGCTGGTGTTTCAGTTGCTGGTTACTTAGCTGCTCTTGAAGCTGGTATTGATGGTATTGATTGTGCTGCGAGTCCTGTAAGTGGTGGAACAAGTCAACCTGATATTCTTACTATGCTTCATGCTGTAAAAGGTCAAAATTATGATCTTGGTGGATTAGAACTTGAAAAAGTATTGAAATATCAAGAAACATTAAAAGAGTGTTTAAAAGATTATTTTATTCCACCTGAAGCTACACAAGTATCTCCATTAATTCCATTCTCACCTATGCCAGGTGGTGCTTTAACAGCAAATACACAAATGATGAGAGATAATGATACTTTAGATAAATTTCCAGAAGTTATTAAAGCTATGAGAGAAGTTGTAGAAAGAGGTGGTTATGGTACATCTGTAACTCCTGTATCTCAATTTTATTGGCAACAAGCATATGCAAATGTATTCTTTGGTCCATGGAAGCAAATAGCTCCAGGATACGGAAGAATGGTACTTGGATATTTTGGTAGAACACCAGTTGCTCCAGATCCAGAAATTGTAAAACTTGCAAGTGAGAAATTAAAACTTGAACCAACTACTGAAAATCCATTAGATTTAGCAGATGCTGATTATAAAAAAGAGATTAAAGTTTGGGAAGAAAGACTTAAAATTGAAGGCGTAGAGATAAATGATGAAAATATCTTTATTGCTGCATCATGTGATGAAAAAGGTATTTCATACTTAAAAGGTGAAAGCCCACTAAATATAAGAAAAAATGAAAATAATAATACAAAAGGGGAAAGTGGAACTATGAGTAACGCTAGCGGAAATTATACAGTAGTTGTAGATGGACAATCATTTAATGTAACAGTAGCTGAGGGTGGAGCAGATATCCAAGTAACTCAAGCTGCAGCACCTGCAGCGGCAGCAACTCCTGCAGCAGCACCTGCACCAACTGGAGCTGGTACAGAAGTACCTGCATCTGTAAATGGTAATATGTGGAAAATTTTAGTAAAAGTTGGAGACAAAGTAGAAAAAGGTCAAATTGTTGCAATATTAGAAGCAATGAAAATGGAAATTGACATTGAAGCACCTGTTGCTGGTACAGTCACTAATATTACAGTTGCACCAAATGATGCAGTTGAAGAAGGTCAAACAATAGCTGTAATTAGCTAATTATTTGACTTTAAACTATAAATTTGGAGAAATTAATGAGTAAAAAACTAATAGCATCAATGCTAATTATATTTTTTAGTATTTTTACAGTAAATGTGCTGGCTTCAGAAGGAGCTACGCATGAAACTGCAACTGAAAAGAAAGAATATACACCAAAAAGTATTGGTCAATTATTAACATCTTTTTATCAAACAACAGGGATCAATGCTATATTAAATCCTAGTGATGATATTATGACTTCTGAGCCAAACCCAGATAATGTAAGAAAAATGACTAGATTTGAACAATCATGGGGAAGAGTAATTATGATACTAATTGTATTTTTATTATTCTACTTAGCTATTGCCAAAGGCTTTGAACCACTACTTCTTCTACCTATTGCATTTGGTGGATTATTAGCCAATATTCCACTTGCACATATGGGTGGAGAACATGGTATGCTTGGAATTATTTATAATATGGGTATTGCAAATGAATTTTTCCCACTACTCATATTTATGGGGGTAGGAGCAATGACTGACTTTACTCCATTACTTGCAAATCCAAAATCTGCACTTCTTGGAGGTGCAGCACAATTTGGTATATTTGGATCACTTGTAGGTGCAGTTGCACTTGGATTTGATTTACAATCTGCAAGTGCTATTTCTATTATTGGTGGAGCTGATGGACCTACATCTATCTTTATTGCAAATAGACTAGCACCAGAAATGCTTGGAG
>Ga0256837_1000423_pt1 | contig 36284 bp, 31 predicted proteins | sample 4562384metaG_FD_185976 | JGI IMG/M metagenome (GOLD analysis project Ga0256837, IMG submission 185976) | Hydrothermal vent microbial communities from Guaymas Basin, Mexico - 4561-384 | ecosystem: Environmental > Aquatic > Marine > Hydrothermal vents | place: Mexico: Guaymas Basin | collected... | reverse complement strand
TTTCAGGAAATTTAGTAGATTTAGTGTAAAATACACGATAAATAAATTCAAGCCATTTTTTTAAATTTTAAAATGGCTATGAAGAAAATTTAGCTATTTTAGATTTTTGAATCTGCAAGTGGCTCTTCTCTCTAAAATTTGATTTTGTTTAACGATGGAGCGATGAAAGTCAATCTCATAGGAGACTAACTTTATTGCAGAATTCTCTCTAAAATTTGATTTTGTTTAACGATGGAGCGATGAAAGTCAATCTCATAGGAGACTAACTTTATTGCAGAATTCTCTCTAAAATTTGATTTTGTTTAACGATGGAGCGATGAAAGTCAATCTCATAGGAGACTAACTTTGTTGCAGAATTCTCTCTAAAATTTGATTTTGTTTAACAAAAAGGTATTACTATTAATCCTACTTTGAGAGAGATTTTTTGAAATGTTCTCTCATTTTTACCCTTTTTTGGATGATTAACTTTGAGTGCTTATTCCAAGTATAATGAAGAGAACTTTCAGAAACTTCCATCTGCAAATTATCATACTCCAGCCGATTTAATTAATGTTGTTTTTAAAAACAACGATACAATTTCATTCTTTTTAATGTATGTTTTTGAAGAGTCCATTCTTCTATCGAAGAAGATAAAAGAAGATGGAGATGAAATTTTTTATCCTCTTTTGTACAATACTTCAATCAATCAATTTTCCATAGATTATCAATATTTCATACATCTTCTTGCAAAATTTGTGTATAAAAGAACAGACGATAAAGCCTCGTATAAAAAAGTATTTACACATTTTGGTATCTTTCAAAGAACAATAAAGTCAAGTATCTCAATAAGAAATAGAGCAATGCTAATTTATTTTTTGGACTATATAAATGGGGTCATTGATCATAGAACCTATTTTAAAGAAGTTCGAAATACACAAAATTTTCTTCCTCGTATTGTTCAATTTAAAGGACAGCACATAGAAACAAAATCAATACTTTTCAGAAAATTAGGACTAAATAAATATTTTGATTACTATAAATTTTATTCAGATCAAGTTGATTTTTTAGTTCAGCCAGACGTTAAAGAAATTGTTTGGGGAAGTAAATTGTGCAAGAAAGTTTGGTTGAAAGAAGATATTCCAAAGCGAAATTACATAATGTTTTCCGAATATGATTCGAATAGAATTATTACTGACGATGAACTTATATTTAGATTGAAATTAGATTTAAGTTAAAACTAAGTAAAATATTTTGCTTGAGACTTAAAACAAAATTATATTTTAATTTAAGTGTTAATTAAGCAAAATCGCATATACTATTTTAGTATATATATATACTAGAATTCTAGTAACCTAGTATAAATATCTTAAACTATTTATTTGCAATAATATATTTAGGGATTTTATTTTTCTCTCATATCTCACCATAAAGAGCATTATTTCGTTAAGACGACGTTTTACACAAGAAAGCATTTATTTTGCTTTTAAGGTACGTTACATTGTTAAATAATGGCATATAAAAGGAAATAATAATGGAAACATCAGAAATTTTAGAAATTTTAGATTTAGCTGGTCAAATTCTAGTTGGATTAATTACAGTTGGTGGAACAATATTTTATATATCTTACAATAAAAGATATACAAAAGAAGAAATAGTTTAGAAAGTGAAATAGAATTTGAAAAAAATGATGAGTTTGATTGGGTTGTCCATAAAAATGATGAGCTTATTGCTAATGCAAAATTTTTAGGAATTTTTAATTATAAAAATAAAAAAACGAAAGAGAATAGAATTAATCAATTAAAAAAAGAACTTTCAGAAGAAAACTTTTTAAAATTAAATATGCTTGAATTTTTATTTTTAATAGAAAAAAATAAAAATAGAATCTTAATAAAAGATGATGGTCGAATTTCTATAGGAAGAAATAGTTTAGACTCTTTTTTAAGAGAAAGTTTCCAAGACAAAGATTTTATTAATTTTAAAAATGATTTTGAAGAAGAATATCTAAATACGAATGATATTGAAATTGATGCAGAGAAGTTATTTTTTCTAATGAAAAATCCATATCTATTAAATAAAAAAAATGTAGTAGACGGCGTTCAACTATTTACTACATCTTCTACCAATAAATTTTTAGTAGAAACAAAAGAAACAAAAGAAAAAGAAACAAAAGAAACAAAAGAAAAAGAAAAATTAGAATATGTTATTGAAGTTTTAGAAAATGAAATTCTAATTGAAGAAGAAGAAACAAAAGAAGAAACAAAAAAAATAATTTTAGATTTTAGTGGATTAGAAAAATTTAAAAAGAGTGTAAAGATTATAGATGATGTAGAAGAAAATGGAAAAATTTTAGAATTTAAAAATGGATATAAAATATTAAAGAAAAACGCATGGAACTTTGACATATTGTATAATCCAGATTCTAAGAAAAATGAAAAAACAGAAAATAAAAAAAGCCAAGAAAATAAAGAAAATAAATTTTTTGAGAAAGAAAATGCTGAAATAAATATGAAGCAATTAAAACAAGAACAAGAAATCAGAGACAAAAGAGAAGAATTAGAGAATATTAGAGATTCACTTGATTATGAAATAAAAAATGCAAATAGAAATAATTCTGAAAATTCTGAAAATAATTCTGAAAATTCTGAAAATAATTCTGAAAATTCTGAAAATAATTCTGAAAATTCTGAAAATAATGATATTTAAAATACAAGTGCCGAAGTAAGCATGAAGCACTTAAAACAAGAACAGGAACAAAAAATCATAGATAGAAGTGAAGAGATAAATAATTCTGAAAATAATTCTGAAAATAATTTTGAAAATAAATCTGAAAATAATTTTGAAAATAAATCTGAAAATAATTTTGAAAATAAATCTAAAAATAATTTTGAAAATAAATCTGAAAATAATTTTGAAAATAAATCTGAAAATAATTTTGAAAATAAATCTAAAAATAATTTTGAAAATAAATCTGAAAATAATTTTGAAAATAAATCTAAAAATAATTTTGAAAATAAATCTGAAAATAATTTTGAAAATAAATCTGAAAATAATTTTGAAAATAAATCTGAAAATAATTTTGAAAATAAATCTGAAAATAATTTTGAAAATAATTTTGAAAATAAATCTGAAAATAAGATGAAAATCTTTAATTTTAAAAAAATAGTAGAGAAAGAGAAAGATTTAAAATTTATCAGAAATAAAAAAGAATATTTGATACAAGGATTTCTCGGTAAAATTAAAACAAAAGAAGACTTTGGAAATAGACTTAGTTCAATAGATGAATCTAATTTTGATATATTAATTTCTTCACTTCTATCTAAAACTTTTTATAAAAATTATTTTATTCTGAAAAATAGTTCTGAAAAAATAGAATACGATCTTTTATTTTATATAAATAAAAAACTTTATATAAGTACAGAATATGTAACTTTATTTTCTATTCTATTAATAAAAAATAAAAGTCAAGGTTTAAAGATGATTTTAAATAATATTGATATTTTTAATCAGCCGTTCAGGCGTGGGTTAGATTCCCCGACCCTTGGGTCGAACAAAGAAATAGAGTTTAAACTTTTTTCATACCCCTACTTTTGAGCTTGCGAAAAAAAGTTTTAGCGTTCAGCTAAAAGGCTTGCCTCGGGGTCGTTGATTGTTTTCTATATTTTTTGCAATAGATAGTGGACTTGCTTTAAAAGCACCATTATTAAATTGTTGAAGATAGACTCTATCTTCTATTTGACAAATATCTGCGATATATAGAAGGTACTTTAGGAAGAAGTATCTTCTATATCTTATTATTGTATGAATATAAACAATATCTCTATTATAGATATTGTTTAATAGAACTTCGTATCTGGTCAATCAAGTTTTCATTGTTTGTAATTTGAACTTTATGTTTATTAAGTTCATTGATTGCATGAGCAATATATCCTTCTAGTTTATGAGTATGTTTAACATCATCTATTATGATTGATTTATAATATAAGTTCCCCTCAATAGAACACAGTTCAAGATGATTTTTTATATATTGTTCCTCTTTATACTCTCGAACATCTAAGTAATCTGGCATATTAGTTGTTTGAGCATCTTCATTCTTATTTAAACCCCATACTTCAATATAAGAATCATATTGAGTCAAATAAAAATCAGCAGTTGATTGACCACCTTTTTTACCTTTAAATACATTGGCATGAGCTTGATATTCTATCTTGTTAAGATACAGTAAATTCGCAATAATAAGCTCTACCTTTGATGAATAACTTTGCTTATCAAGTCCTCTAAAATTACCTAATTTACACTCTCTTTCAATATCTCTTAGCCAATCATTTTTAGAGCAATGTTTATACAGACCAGATTCTTCTATATGAATATCTGAAAGGCTGAAATATTTTTTATCATTAATATACTTGATCACTTCCTGCTGAGTGTACTCTTTCCAATTCATTTTTTTTGGAAAATTATGTACCTGTATTACCTTTTCAACAAGTCCTCTCTTTTTTAAATGAACTACTAAACCATACGATATATCTCTTAAATCAGTGATTGTACCTATACCGTTTGTATCATCTGTACAAATCTTAGTAACTTCATTTAAGAGTTCTTGATCTGTTAAATTACTATAATTAGGAAGTTTTATCCAATCTTTTATTTTAAAAACATCATCTTTTAGATTTAATTCAATGATTTTACTCGATACAGAACCATGTTGATTCAGCAGTTCTGACCAACTTTTAATTGTATATTTTTCTATATAGTTTAGAGCATCTTCTAGGCTATCTATATTTACATTCTTTAACAAAACAACTCCAATATTTTCTAAAAATAGATGAAGTTTTATCTGAAATTCATTATTTTTATTATTTATTTTAATAAATTTTTTTATCTCATTTGGCAAAGAGTTAATTAACACATCTTTCTTCTGAAATCCATTCTCATAAGCAATTTCTAAAGCAGATATAAGCTCATCGTCTGTAAATTTCTTTGTAAGTTCATTTGTCTTGAATCCGAATACTTCAACTATTGTATCTTGCATATTTTTATCAGTTTGAATGTATTGAGCAGCATTTGGAAATCCTTGTTGAACCTCTGCCATTGAATTGAAATGATACTTCTTGAAAAGTTCAAGATAATATTCTAAACTTTGATTTGTAATATCTTTAGGATTACGAGAGTTACTACAACTATCATTTTCACAATAAGTAAAACCTTTATATTTTACTTTATCATATATTATTGCTTTATTAGTATGTCCACATATTAAGCACTCTATAGATATTTTTTGTTGTTTATCTACATTTTTTGAGTTTGGCAATGGTTTTAATATACCTGTAAATTGCATATTTCTCTTTTTAAGATATGAGTTGAACTTTATTGTTACTTTTTCATCAAGGGGATTACAGACTATACATTGAGTATCTTTAAAATTTTCAAGTTGGTAGTGTGTTAAGAAAAACTCTTTGTTGCATGGAATATGTAAAAAGACAGATTTTTCTTGTGTAGTTGTTTGTAATTCTTTTACCTTTAAATTTTTCTGTTTACATAAAATCTCAATATTTTTCAAAGTCATTTTATCTTTTACAGGAGATCTTCTATTTTTATCAGCTATAAAAAATGTACCTTTTTTACTACTCAATGCTCTTTTTCGTACCTCTTCAAAAGATTGAGTCATAACTTCTTCATCTTTTTTCCAAATTAACTTATCTGTAACAGAAATAGCTTCTTTATTGTAAAGATCAACATTAAGTGTTGGATGAGCAACAGTCACATCATTATCTGTTGCTATCGTTTGCATATAAAGCATAGTTGGTATACCTTTTTTATTACAAGGGCTAAATCTACACATTTTTTCAGAAACTGCCCACATTGAACTTTTCTTCTCTATCATATTACAACTATTGCAACGAACTAAATGTTGAGAATTAGTATTGATTTGTGAACCTTCAATATATGTAAATCCTTTTGCTTCAACCATGTTTTTTATATCATCTTGAGAATGATTCGTCTTTTTTGACATATTTTTTCCTTTTATTTTAAAAGTATTATATATAATACTCTTTGAAATAGAAGTATTATATATAATTCCTTTATCTTTTATTAAAATAGTATTACTATTGATACTATTTTGTATTAAATGGTTAAATAAGTATAAAATATTATAATTCTTTTATGATTAAAAAAATTACGTATAAAGAAATAGCAGAAAAGCTAGGGAAAAGTGAACAGACTATTAAAGGCTGGAAAAGTAGATCACCAGAACTTTTAGAGTTTGTTAAACTAGGAATATTATGTAAAAAAAATGGTTTAGATGTAGAAAAAATAATTAAACTAAGTGAGCTTCAAGAGATTATAAAAAATGAAAACAAGTGATATTGGAAAATTAGAGGATATTTTATAAAATAATAGAATATCTTTAATATTTTTATAGTAAAGTAAATTACCGTAATTTATATTACTGTAAAAGGATAAGAGATTAAATTTTACAATAGAGAAAAAGAGCTAAAAAAACTTCAAGAGATACAGAGTCGTTCAGAAATATCATCTCAGATGACAGTAATAGTTGGGCGAAGAAGAATTGGTAAGACTACACTGATTAAAAAAGCTTATCAAGAGAAGATATATCTGTTTGTATCAAAAAAGAATGAAGCACTCCTTTGTGAAGAGTTTATTTCTATAATCCAAGATAGTTTGAATCTAAAGATATTTGGTAAAATCACAAGATTTAAAGAGCTATTTGAATATTTAATGGAATTAGCTATCACTCAATCATTTACATTAGTTATTGATGAGTTTCAAGAGTTTTTATATATTAACGATTCTCTTTATTCTGATATGCAAAACATTTGGGATAATTACAAAGATAGAACAAAAATGAATCTTATTCTGAGTGGTTCTATCTATTCTCTTATGAAAAGAATATTTGAAGATAAAAAAGAACCTTTATTTGGTCGAGCTAACAATAGAATACATTTAAAACCATTTAGTGTACAAACTATCAAAGAGATTATTAAAGACAACTATCCAGATTACTCAAATGATGATTTACTTTCATTTTATATGCTTACAGGGGGTGTTGCTAAGTATGTAGAGATAGTTGTTGATAATAAAGCATTTACATTACAAAAGCAATTAGATTTAGTATTTGATGAATATTCTTTATTTATAGATGAAGGTAAGAATTTACTTATAGAAGAGTTTGGCAAAGAGTATCTTACATATTTCTCTATTCTTGCGCTTATCTCCTCATCTAAAACAGCTAGAGTTGAGATAGAAAGTATCTTAGAAAAAAATGTTGGAGGTTATCTTGATAGATTAGAAAATGAATATACAATTATTAAAAGAGTAAAACCTATTTTTGCTAAAGATGGTAGTAGAACATTACGATATGAGATAATAGATAATTTTTTTAACTTTTGGTTTAGATTTATCTATAAATATAAGAGTGCTATTGAGATAGAAAACTATGAATATCTTAAAAAGATAGTAAATAGAGATTATACAACATATAGTGGACGTATTTTAGAGAAATATTTTACGCAAACTCTCAAATTATCGAATCAATATTCAAATATTGGTACATATTGGGAGAAAGGTAATCAAAATGAGATTGATATAGTAGCTATCAATGATGAAGATAAATCTATGGTAATTATTGAAGTAAAAAGACAAAGTAAAAATATTGATATAGATATTCTCAAAAATAAAGCTAAAAAGTTAGTAGATAAACATAAAAAATATAAAGTTCAATATAAGGGACTTTCTTTAGATGATATGTAATAAGGTGTATAATTTTGAGTATATGTTAAATATAATTTAGCACACTTCAATATGAAATAAATTAGAGAAGATTCTATGGAAGAACTAAAAGCATTCATTTTATTATCAATATCTATTGGTTTATTGTACAGTTCTATACAAAAAAAGCATAAAAAAGGTAAGAAAAAGTTGAAATAGACTTATCTTTTTTAGTTGGCGAATTAAATACCAAACAATCTTTCTCTATTAGACTTCTTGCAAAACTCAATCCACTGATACTGGAAGTCTCTCATCGTTAATACTTTTGAGATACTTATAAACTTCATTTTCATTAGTTTTGCAAGAAGTCTATTTTTTAAATAAATATAATCTGCTACTTCTGTTGTCATCTCTTTACGTTTAACTTTTTCACATAAACCTAAAAATATAGCATGTAATGTATGAGCTGTAATAGTATTATTATTGGTAATGATTTTTTTCCAAGAATCTATTGTTTCTTCTGTATGACAATATGAATAATCATAATTATTTGAGGATAAATCAATAGGTTTTTTTTGTTCAAATTTTTCATTTACAAAATCGAATCTATCTATTGTTATTGCAAATATTACACTTTCATCAAGATAAGTTTTTGAGATAATTGCTAAAAAACAAGGGAACTTGAATCAATTTATAAAATAAGTGGTGTAGGGATAATGGAGTGTTAAAATAAATAAAAAGCATACACAGTTATAAGCACACTCTTTCCTTAATAAGATTCAATCTTCTTGCATAATATTTTAAATCTCTTCACAAAGATTAGTTCTTACAATTAAATCATGTTTTATAAAATGATGAAGATGAACCTTTTATTTTTCAGCTTTTTAAATATATATTTCAATTATTTATTTAAAAATACTTCGACAAAGTGTTAATAAGGCTATCATTTAAGTATTTATATTTATCTGACTTCAAAACAAAGATATGAAATCCGAACATTATTGCTAATAAAGCAATTAAATAATAGGCATCAATAGCTATAAGAAGAGGAATGGCGAGACTTATTGTAAAAGAGAACTCTTTGTTATCTTTAATTTTATATATGATTTTCTTTATCATTGCAGATTCCTTTTTTTATTAGAAGAAGATATATCGATAACTAAATCGTTTATCTCTTAATATCTTTAATATCTAGCTCTGTAAATTCTGTATGCAGTGAGATTGCATCTACCTGCTCTTGAAGTAATTTATTATTACTCTTTTGAAGAATATAGTTTTTATACAAAGCATATATTAAAACAGTTAGTACACTCATTTTTACTCCTATGTTAAATCACACATTTATAATTTATTTTTTGTATCTATTCATTCTCATCAATACAAGCAATTTTTTTATATTTATCTTCATTTACATATCTCTATATTTAAAAGCAAATCATTTTTTTGAAAATAACTTCTTCTATATATCTTCCAACCATTTTTTTTGCTGACTAGATAATTTTCTTGATTTGCAAAAGTTGAGCTTGGACATATAAGAGAGCTACCTTTCTTAAATGTTTTACTGTTTTTTACTATCATCTCTTTAATATAATTATCACGTTGCTCAGAAGGAGTTCCGTTGATACTAACCATAATTACTACTATAAGTGCAAGAAAAATCAATAAAAACATTGTATAAACCTGTTCTTTTGTTGCCATATTGTTCTGAGATACTATCTCTTTGTCATTCATCATCTCTCCTGCGATTAAATTCATTCCATCTCCAAGTAAAAAGGACTACCATATATACTTAGTGTTAGTCGAAATAAAAGTATATCTTTTTGTTTCTTAACTAAAAATTAAAACTACCTATGTATAATTATATTAGTCAAAGGTGTATTATGAATAAATTAGAAGAATTACTAGGTAAGAAGTTTCCAAATGTTGAAATAACAACAATTAAAAATCTCACTAAAAAAGTAGCAACAATCTCTAAAGTTAGAGTAGGTAAGGAAGAGACTAGAAAATATAGGGACTATGATGAAATCTCATTAAATAATATAGATGAGCTTGGATATATATATGTTCCAGATACAGATAAACAATTAGAACCAGCATCTAATAAATCTATACAAAAACAAGCATTAAATCATTGTGATTTAATAATGCTTCTTAGAGGAAAGATTGGTAAAATTGGTATGATAGGAGAGAAATATAAGAGAACTATTGTCGGTAACACGAGTATGATACGAATACAGTTTACTGATAAACAAAAAGAGAATCATAATCCACGTTATATTATGGAATACTTATCATTACCATTTGTAAAAGAGTACATAGATACATTTATCCCTTCATCTGGTTCAGCCAATAGAAGAATATTAAATTCTGAGGTAATAGCAAATTTACCAATACCTGTTTTTGTACACAATGAGTTTATAATATTAAATAACTATTTATTAAGCAAAATAGAGTTAGTAAATAAAGCAAAAGAGATTCATGCAGATACACAAAAACTTGTTGATAAATTTGAAAATCTAAAACACACAAATCTTATAGATGCAATCAATGGTAGGTATGATAACACCATAGATAATGTTTCCCTTCGTGAATTAGATAAAGTACAATCAATCTTAAAAGAGGTAGAGGATAGAGAATTTAAAAATAGAGAAAGTAGAAAAAAATTAAATGTTGTGCAAATACACTTTGATTTTGATTAGGGATAATAGATTCAGATTTCCTATTTTTGATTTAATATCATTTTTTATCGAATAGACCTATAAGGGTACAAATTAAGATTGACTTGTTAAATCAAAAAGAATAAAATACATTTAAGGGAAACAGATTTTGACTCTGGTAAGCGAGAACTTCTAATTCTCTACCATGCATCTAATCTGCTTCTGTTGTTAATTAATGTTTAGTTCTTTATCTAATTCTTATGAATTGAGTAAGGAGTAACAACGATTGAAATACAAGTTAAAATAATCCCTAATATTTTAAAGCAATATTCAAATATTGGTACATATTGGGAAAAAGGTAATCAGAATCAGAAAGAGATTGATATAGCTATTCTCAAAAATAAAGCTAAAAAGTTAGTAGATAAACATAAAAAGTATAAAGCTCAATATTCGAGGATGTTTTATTCAAAAAAAGCATAAAAAAGGTAAGAAAAAGTTGAGATAGACTTGTCTTTTTTAATTGATCTTATTAATAAGGTTGGGAGTACATTCATTTTCAAGGAAACATTCCACACCATCGCCTACTACTAACCTGCGATAACCTTTTTTAAACTCTTGTAGTGAAAAGTATTCGATAGGATTTTTATCTTTTACAAGATGTTGTATGTAGTCCATTGCAGTTAGATTATCCATTATAATATAATCTTTTGTGTAATGGCTCTTTAATACCCATTGATGATTGTATTCTGAACGTGTCTCAAATATAAAAAAATATCTTATAGACCACTCATCATCTATTACCCATTTTAAATAATGTGTTCTATTTCTCTTATAGATATATTTTTTTAATACATTTCTTACTGTTTTTCTCTTATGGAAGAATAACTCTTCTTTTTCTGTTTTTTTATCCATATCTCCTCTTTTTTTATTGTTTAGTTTATCTTTAATAAATATATATGGAAATTTATATGGTAGGTTTATTTTAGAATAATCTCAACATAAAGTATTGAAATATGTTGAGATTATTATTAAGTATTCAAATTATAAAAATATTGTTTAGAAGGGTCTAAACTATTTGCGATCCAAAACTTCATACCTTTTATATAAAGAACATAGTTATTGAAATATATCATAGCATCTATCTCTACAACATCTTTATGAATATAATCAATTAAAGTACCATTATCTATATCAATTTTAAATGTTGTATCAGCTAAAAATATATCTGGATTATATTGAACTGTATATTGTAGATAATCATAAAAATCTATATTTGGAGTATGTCTGTTAAGCCAAACAGTATAGCTATTAAAAACAGGTTCATAAATACTAAAGAAACTCTCTTCCTTTATCCAAAGTTTTAAAAGTCTTACTAGAAAACTTAGTTTCTCATCACCATATTCAAATATCTTATGCTCTTCTGTTCCATCATATTCTTGATTATCAAAATTTATATCTTTGGTATTGTACATATCATTAATTATCATCTCTTTCCTTTTAGAACTAAATATTTAACTATTATTAGTTAATACTTCTGCCATTTTATTAATTATTTTTAAATCATATTCTAAGGGATCAAATTTAAAATTTTAGACCCCAATTTCTTTCATTAACTCACTTTTCTTAATACTTATACCGAATAACTAATCTTAGGACTTAATTCAATATAAGTTTTCCATATATCTATCATAGGTCATGACCTAAGTAGTAGATAAAAATTAATTTCATACTCATATATCTTTCTATTTTCATAGATCTATTCTATATATCTTTTGTATTATGTAATCTATTTCTGATTACTACTTACTATACTAGTTTTTTAAGAAACCTATTAAGTTTTTTCATCTGTTCTTCTGTTAGTGTTGGTAGTGTTACTGCACACTTGTTTTTTGAGTTTTTGATTTTATATAATGATCTCTTTTCTTTATCACTATCACTATTTAAAATATCAGTAACTTTTTCCATTAACTCATCTCTTGATATATTTTCATTAATATACCAAAAATAAAGTTCCTCTTGTATCTTAGGATCATTAATTCTTCGGATTGTATCTAATGATTTTATATCTGATATACTTTTATTTTTTCTTAGATCCTCTATTATCTTATCAGAGAGTTTTAATAGATTTATAATTTTACCTACTTGTGATTTGTCCTGTCCAACAGCAAGAGCTAAATCTTGTATCGTATTAAAAACTTTATCTTTTAATAATCTATCATATTGATGCGCTATCTCTATATATGTTAAATCTTTTCTATGAGTATTCTCTATAAGAGAGTAAGAAGCCAATTCTTTATCTGTTATATCTTTAAGAATAATAACTTTGATTGTTTGAAGTCCTAATCTTTTGTGGGCTTCTAGTCGTCTATGTCCAGCTATTAATGTAATTGTATTATCTTGATTCTTTTTAGCTATCACAGGTTGAAGAAGATCATTCTCTTTAATGCTATTGACTAAAGTTAGTAAATCATCCTCTTCAATAACTAATCTTGGTTGATAAGGATTCTCTTTTATTATTGAAAGGTTTATCTCTTCAATAATATTCTTATCATTTAATTTCCCTACACTTTGAACTATCTTATTTATTCTATTGTTAGCTCTATTATTATTTGATTTATTCTTTTTTATAGCCACTTATCTATCCTTGCATATATATTTTTTAAAAAATTATAGCATATTGTTAAATCATAAAGTATATTTCTAACTAATAGCATTTTCATCATCGCCATTAATGGCAATGATTTTCATTAATGACGATTATTTCTTTTTGATAAAAAAGTTGATAAAAAATCAAAATTATTTTGAGCTATCTTTGAAATTGTACCTTCACCATCGCAACATCCACATATATCTGTACCTAAACACATGAACTCTCCATCACTCATCCATTGAACCTCTTCTGGTCCACAAGGAACACCTATCTCAATATAACCACTACCGTTACAACATTTACAGTTCATAGGTTTAACCGAAATATCAATGTTAGTTAAATACAACTCTTTTAAAACTAAAAACATTCTTGCACAATCACCTATGGCATAGTGAGGCTTTAGATGTTCTATCTCATATAAAAATGGTTTACTGTATCCATAAGGCAACTGATATGCACAGGTCAAAGAGATTAGCTTTTCAGCATAATCATCATCTAAAAAACTTTCTAAATTCAATATTTTCACGATATGATCTAAAGAATAAGATTTATTATAATCTTTTCTTACAACTGTATAAATATCTATATAGTTTTCTATTTTAATATTATACCGATTAAGAATCTTTAAATCTTCACTTGCACCATAAAAACAGATAATATCAGCTTGTTTTATAGCTTGTTTTATAAAAACTCTGAATTTTTGAGAATAAAGTTTATTCCACTTTTTTCTTATTAGTGTTTGTTCACTCTTCGGAATTTTATGATTTTCATCATATACAATTGTTTTTTTTGTAGCAAAATTAACAACAGTTTCAATTCTTTTTTTGAATTCTTTTCTTCTCATTACCAAATTTGAGTTATGTTTGAAATGAAGCTCACCTAATTCTATCTCATCATTTTCAGTATCGTACGAAAGTACACCAGCTTGTGTTACTAAAAAATCTCTTCTCCAAGAACCATATATCTGACCAAATTCTAGGTCAATAAACACTATTTTCATAAACTTTCTCCTTAATTTAAAAATAGAATCTTATAATTTTTAAAAAATAAAAGATAGGAAATCAACAAGACATGAAAATACAGAAGATTGAGATTATTAAAAGTTTATTCCCAACAAATGGAGCTATTTTAGATTTTTTTGTTAAAAATTTAGAAATTAAACAAAGGGATTTAAAACTTTATCAAAGATTTGTTAAAGAGGAAAATATCTCCGTAGATGAATTTTATAAAATATTTGAGATTGTTTTAGATAGCATCTTTGAAGTTTTTGAGATGCTAGAATATAATCAAAGTTATTTTAAACAAGTAAGTATAAATTTTTTAAATTATTTTACAACTGTAAAAAGAATAATCCCAACAGACCATAGTGTACAGAAGCAACTTGATTTTTTAATAGTTATGGATATTTTTATACCTTTTGTTGTCTATCTTAATAATTTAAACAATAAAGTAACTTTAGAAAATATGTTACCAACAGAACAGCTCTCTTCACTTGTAATTGTTTTTCAGATGATTTCTAAAGATTTTATAGATAAAAATAAAACATTGTATTCTTATCTATATGAAATATTAGATGATGAAAAACTTATCTCTTATGATGCTATTTATAAAAATATAAATAATTGGCTAAATGGTAAAACTATACCAACAATGGAACATATCAATATTATTTCAAAACTAGCAAAATATACAAAGAATTTTACACAACTAGAACTACAAAGAGTTTTACTCATCGCTAAAGTTTTACAAAATTTATATATAAAATCTATAGAATATTTTGGAAATGAACTAACAAGATTAATGATAGAACATTTTAAACTAATGCTGAAAGGTATAGATTATAGTTTACCCTTAGATGAAAAAATTGTATCAAATTATAATTTTTTATATATAACAAGTAGCAGAGAATTATTTACAATTTTTTTAAAAGATGCTTTGAATCCAGATATTTATTATTATCAGAATCGTTTATTTGAAGAGATAATATTAGAAAAATACGATTTTAAAAGAATATTTTACAAATTGCATCAAAAGGTATTCTTTAATTCAATAGATACAATTTATCCAATAAAATATTTACAGGGTAAGATGAGAAAGAGTGAATTAAAACAACTTTTTTATGCCAATGATGAGTATGGGGATAGACTATATGAAATTTTCATAAAAACAGATCCATCTATAAAAAAAGAAAAACAGATTGAACTTGAGATAAAAAAAGAGTTAGATGATATTGAAAGGGTCTATGAGATAGATGGAGATCCTTATTTTAATTTTTTAAAAGCCAGATACTTTGCTCAGTTAGGGGAAATTAAATTAGCTGAGAAACATTATCTTATGGCATTGAAAGATGGTAAAAATGCTATGGGATGTTACATATTAGATGTTATAAAAGAGGGACTCATGGTGTCTTCATTAACAACACGAGAAAAGAAAGTAAATTTACTTAATGCAAAGAATAGTTTTACAAAATTTTATAAAGAAGCATATTTTTATAAAGTAATAGATAAAAAACCAGAAGAAGTAAATACATATCTGTTATTAGATCTGCAAAAAGGGTTTGATCTACATTTTAATAATCTTTTTGATGGCATAAAAGAAAATAAAGATTTTATTATCTCTCAAAATATAGGTTTTTGTGATAATACTAAATATAAGATTGATTTTAATAATGCCAATAAAATTGTAAAAATATTTATAAATGATCTATCTCAACTGATATATTGTGTTGTAAATAGAGATTTAGAATCTATAGAGAAACTGTTGTTTAATGGTGCTGATGTTAATTATTTAAAAGTGAACGACAATGCTACAGCTCTTATTATTGCATTACAAAATTATGAAATGCAAGAAGATTATTTATTTTTAAAAATAGCAAAACTATTAATACCAAAGATGGATAAAAAAGCTTTAAATATGAAATTAGAAAAAAAGCTAGAGAATCCTCTTGCGATAGCTATCAGATTAGGTTTAGTAGAAATTGTACAGTTACTGTTAGAGAATGGTGCTGATGTAGAGAAAAGAGTTACTACAGATAATTTTACAGCATTGTTTCTAGTTATCAACTGTATAAATCTTTCAAAAAGTAAAAAGGTTATAGAGGAAAATTCGAAATTCAATATAGTTCATCCTCTTGAGTATAAGGATATAAGGAAAAAATTTGAAACTATATTTAATATGAATGGTGTGTTTGATAATGAACAGCAAATTTCTTTAGAAAAGTTTGTAAATATGACTGAAATATGTAATGATGAAATTTTAAAATTATATAAAAAGAATAAAGAAAATTATGTAAAGATATTTTCTTTAATAGTGGAAGTATCACAAAACTTAAATATTACAGTAAGACACGATATAACAGCACTTATACAGGCAACGGAACATAATGAAGAGAACTTAGTGATTAAACTTTTGGAGAAAGGTGCAGATAAAAGTTTAAAAACTGTTATTGGTCATACAGCTTATGATTATGCACTGACGAATAGAAATTATAGACTTATGGGATTATTATAGGGATTAAAGATAATTTATATATCATCTTTAATAGCCTCAACTAATTTATCATTAACACCAATAAGAGTTTCCAAAGATTTCATATCACTATCTAATGTATTAGAACATTGATTAGTATTACAATTAAAAATATCATCAAGGGTATTGTTTTGTAAATCTTTATATTGAAGTAAAAGTTTTTCTATATTGTTTTGAATCTCATCTGCTTGTAATAGAATATGTTGTCTAGTAGATAGAAAGTTTAATAAGAGATCTCTATCTTCATTTTTTATGAAAGGTATTGGTATTTCTGATAATGCAGTTGAATTTAATATTTTTCTATCATAAGAGCTTGAAGATGGTATATATGATTCTATATATTCTTTCACAAAGGGTAGTTGTAGATAATGAAAAACTAAATGATGGAAATGTGCTTCTAGCTGTTGTTGCGAGAATTGTAATCTAAGCATACTATTGTTACCAACTATAATTTTTTTATAGAACTCTTTTTTATTAACCATCGCAATTTTACCAGTTTTTCCACGTTGCACCATTAAAATATCTCCATAATTCAATGATTGGGCATTCATTACTCCATTTGATGCTGGTTCTTGTATCTTAGCTGTATCACTTATATAAATAAATCCATATCTATCTATATTACTTAAAGAGAGTTCATCATAGTTAGTAAACCCTCTATTCTCTTTTCTTCCAACTCTTACATTTGATACCATTGATATTTTAGATGTAATATACTCTAAAGTGACTATTTGACTTTTTGGAAATTTCTTTGATAATAGCTCTTCTAAGGGATTCATTGTTTATTCTCTCTTTTTGTTTGTGTATTTGAATTGTAGCATTCTTTAATTAAATGAACTATATATAATTTTATAAATGGTAGTGATATGTTTTAGTTTGTTGAGGTAAATGTAATTTTTAAGTATAAAAATTATACTATACAACATAAAATCATAACAAGGTTTATTGATGTACAGAGGTTTTACTAAAGAGTTAGCACTTTTAAATGATAATTATAAAACTGATAATTTTAGTTGTGTATTGCTTTATTCAAGGATAGGAGTTGGTAAGACAACTCTTATTGGAGAATATATCAAAAATAAGAGTTCTTTGTATCTTCTTGTGAAACCTCAAACAATAAATGCTCTTCTTTTGAGTTTTAAAAATATAGTAGCAGATTTTTTAGATGATAAGGTGTTAAAACTCAGTAATGTACGAGACTTAACACATCTATTTGAATATATTGCTAAAAAAGAGTTTACTGAAAAGTTAGTAATTGTACTTGATGAGTTTCAAGCTCTTATTAAATTAGATAGTTCTATTATGAAACAATTAAAATATATTATAGAAGAGCTTCTTATATCTAAAAATATAGAGCTTATACTTTCTGGTTCTAATCTATCTATAATAGATAAAGAGGTTCTTTCTCCAAAATCTTTATTATATAAAAATATATCACTTACTTTAAAATTAGAGCAGATGCGTTTTAGTGAGGTATCTCTGCTTTTAAAAGAGAAAGATACTTCTAAGAGTGATTGTAAAGATAATAAGATTAAGATAAATCAAGATAGTCTATTTAATTCTAGTATTATAGAGATATATGCCATTTTAGGGGGAACTCGAAACTATCTTAATCTTTATAAAGAGAGTAATTGTGCTAATAGCTATAAAACAATATTTGATTTTATAGAAAATTCTATATTAGATAAGAACAGTTATTTTTATAATGAAGTGGAGTTAATTCTTCAGAATGAAGTAAATGAGTTAGCTATATATAACTCTATATTGGAGTCTATCGCTTCTGGTATTCATAAGTTAGGGGATATTGCACTTAATATAGCTCAAAGTGTCCAAAATATCACTGCTCCTATTGCTAAACTTATCAGTTTAGGCATTATCTCTAAAGCTCTTCCTGTTACTGAAGAGAATAGAGCTAGAAGTAAGATGGGACTTTATTTTATTAATGATAACTTCTTTAGGTTTTGGTATAGATATGTGTTTCCTTATAAGAGCTATCTGGAGTTAGGAAATATTGAGTTTGTTATGGATAAAATTAAGAGTAGTTGGAATAATTTTATTGCTCCTATTTATAGATCTATTGCTACTGAGTATATAGATGATAGATATAAAATAGGTTTAGAACTTCAATGGTGGGATAAAACATCAAAGATAGATATAGTTGCTGTTTCTGATAATGCCATACTCTTTGCTGGAGATAGTTTTTATAGCAATAAAGAAGTTTCTATTGATGATTTTATAGATTTAAAAGAGAAAGTTGATTCTATTGAAACTCATCCTATACACAGTGATTTCCGATATCTCTTTTTTAGTAATTATGGATTTACAGATGAATTAAAAGAGCTATCTTCAGCACTTAGAAATATATCTTTGGTTTTTATTGATAGTTAGTGATTTAGAAGTAATAAAAAGCAATATATATTATTTATGATATGGTAGTGATATATATAATATAACTATAAAAGTATTGTAAAAATAAAACAAATTTAACAAAATAAACAAGCCTTTACCATCCAATATTAGGGAACTTCATAGAATATAAGTCTATCATTTTCATTAAACATAAAAGCAAACACTTTACCTGTCTTTTCGTACTCAAAAGATAACTCAGATAAGGCTAAATTTAGTAGTTCTCTTATAGGGGGTTCATCTGCCTTAACACCCTTTTTTTTGACTAACTCTTTCATATATTGATTAAATGCTATAATTTTAATCTCTTGTTCTATTTTTTTTACATTTCTATATCTCTTTATTGTTGATCTACTTACTTCACTATTTTTTATTATATTTTTATTAGTAAATAATTCATTATTTCTATATGTTACTTTATATCCTTCTATTAGTTTTCCTATAGTTTTTTCAAGTATTTTAGCTGTACTAATTTTTTGTCCTATTTTTTGTCTACTAAATTCTATTATATCTTTCGTTTTATAGTTATGTATTTTGTTATCCCATAAATCTTGATAGTATTCACCTTTTATATATGGTTCATTTTTAGTTGTATTTTCTTTTATATTATATTTTTGTATTGACTTAGATATTTTTTTTATCTCTTCTAGTGGTAATTCTTTATTGTTTAAATTAATAAGTGTATCTTCTACTTGATTATTTTCTATTTTTCCATTGTATAACATTCCTATTGTTGTTATATAAAGATAATTATTTCTATTACCTTGTATGAAACCATCTTTATTTATTTTTTCTAAGTTAATTTTTCCTATTTGATTTTTAGTTGTTTTAATATCACTTGTTTGTTTATTTGATATAGCAGCTGTATTGAGTTGTTTATTATATATTACTTTATATAGTTCATCTATTGTGTATAACTTATCTGTATTAATTATTGATGTATGAGTAAGAGGATTTCTCCAATAGCCTATTAATCTATGAGAACCTGCTATATCTCCATTTAAGATGTTAGTTATAGTTTTTTTAGTTATTACTAGCTTTTCTTGATCTATTGTATCTGATAAGTATACTGTATCTTCTAATATAAAACCAATATGATAGCCTTTGGATGTTCTTGTAATCCAATTAGGTGTTAGTCCGAGTTTCGATTGAACCTCTTGTTTATATTGATTTATAGGAGTATGGATATTGTCTATATCAATTATTAGGAATGATGTTGCATGTTTAGTACCATATCTTATAAAATTATCATGTAATGCTTCATTCTTATCTTTTGGTTTTACATAAAACTCTAATTGTTCTTTTGTTTGGCAGGATTGTATATTTTCTAAAAATAGTTTTTTATGGAGTAATTTATGTAACTTTATTAGATTATTGTTGTAGTTTTCTAAGTTAAGTGTTTGGGGATTGTTTAGTAAGTCTAGCAAAGGCTAGGCGATTGTCCTAATTTCATTTTCTCTGTCCAATTTTTAATTAGTTGTCAGAGAAGTTAAAAATCGCCAGATTTTGTTTTGCTTCTCTTATTAATAGACTTCTTGCAAAACTAATGAAAATGAAGCTTACAAGTATCTCTAAAGTATTAGGGATGAGAGACTTTCAGTATCACTGGATTGAGTTTTGCAAGAAGTCTAATATATTTTTAACAAAAAATATACTGTAAAAAATAACTTGATTAGATTATATCTATTTTTTCTTAAAGAATTTATTATATAAAAAGTGTTTTAGGAAAATTTTTTAATTTGAAGTAAAAAAAAAGGAACTTATAAATAAATCCCTTTTAAAAAGATGGTCGCAAAACAGGTATCTGGCGGAAACCTTATGGTTTAACCACCTTTTTTAAAACATTGTATTATACACAATTATACATAAAATAAATATAAAATTGTATTGTTATGACAATAATAATTTTATATTTATATCTTCTACATAAGACAAAAATAAAAATCATTAGGCTGTTTGTATAATAGACTTCTTGCAAAACTAATGAAAATGAAGCTTACAAGTATCTCTAAAGTATTAGGGATGAGAGACTTTCAGTATCACTGGATTGAGTTTTGCAAGAAGTCTAATAAAGGAAAATAATCTCATACAGAGCATTTAAATAACTACTTTCTCTTTTTAAACGAAATAGATGTTTTTTTCTTATTGTTAAATCTATTTAGAGTTAATTGTATTCTAGTTATTTTATTTATTGATAAATGATTTTTAGTATTTATTTAAAGTTTTTAAACAAGTGTTTATTATTCTTTAGATGTTTTTATTTACTTTAAATATAGTTTTTCACTTTTTTAACATCTGTTTATTATCTTTAATATTTTTTAAACACATATTTAAAAGCTTTAAAAGTATTCTTCAAATATAATATAAATAATAAATAATAAATAAGGATTGGAATGCAAAGACTATCTATAGATTTAGGTTATGGAGATACAAAAGTTGTTGTTGGGGATAAAATATTTAAGTTTGCTTCAGCGATAGAGAAACGTAAAGAGAGTCAAGTTGAGTATGATAGTGACAATGATGATGTTTATCTATTTAAAGGTAGAAAATACAGAGTTGGGGATAGAGCTTTAGTAAATGCAATCTCTACAAGAGGATTTAACTTTTTACTCAAGTATGGAGCTTTATTAATTTATCATGCAATAGAGTTATCTGGATTAGATAAAAATGAACCTCTTGAAATTATTATTGGGTTATCTATTTTAAATTGGAAAGAGAAAGATATATTTATTGATACATTGAGAACTATTAATGTTAATGATTCAATTATTTCTCCTAAGATTCATCTTATGGCACAGGGTCAAGGGATATATTTAGATTATGTTGGCAACAAAGATGGTCTTGTATGTGTTGCTGACATAGGTTACAACACTTTCGACTTTTTAGTATTTGAAGATGGTAAACCTAGACAAGATCTTTCTTATGCAACTAACAAAGGTGCTAATGAAATTATTACTGAGCTACAAACAAAGCTAAAGAAAAGATTTAATTTTGATGCTACTGAGCAGATTGCTAAAGATACATTTATTAATGGTTATATTATGCATTATGGAGAGAAAATAGATTTAAGTGATGAGATAGATGAATCTAAAGAGGATTATGCTGAGTATATTCTTGATGAGATGAAAAATAAAGGAGTTGATCTTTTACGTTCAGCTACTGCTGTTATATTTAGTGGAGGAGGAGCTTATTTTCTAAATAAGAGTAAGAATCCATCTAATGTTGTTTTTTCATCTTTACCGTATGAATATGCTAATGTAAGAGGTTATAACTTACTAGAAATTAAAGAAGGTTTATAAAAATGGCTACTGAAACTCAAAAAATAGAGAACCCTGCTAAAAAACAAAAAATACAGTTACTTTTAAATAATAAACAAGCCATTGATCTTTATCAAGTATTTAAACACGGTACTAGAACATTAATGATTGAACAAGCAATTATCCTTTTAGCTCAAAATGAAACAATGAGAAATCTGTTTCTTGATGAATATGACAAAATGAAAGTTGATGATATTCTTGCTTCTGCAAAATTAGTTGAGAATTCATCAAATAATGATATTGAAGAAGAGGAAGATAGCACTTTAAAACAAGATGGTGTTTCAACAAAAAACTCAAAGTCTGCTGAGAAACAGGTTGATGTTCAATCTCCTATTTCTGTTGGTTGGTAGTTTTTGTCAATTTTAAATAGTCATTGTTTTTATCGTTTATTATTCTAATATAACCAACATATTTGATACTAAGAATAATAAACGAATTATATAACCATTTATTCTTGTAGATAGTCGTAAATACAAATAAAATATATGGTTACATATACGAACGTTTAATTAACTCTATTAAATTACTATCATTGTTCACTAAGTTTAAATGCGGCACATTATGAGATTCTGTAAACTAAACACTCAACAATCTTTTAACCGTATCTTGCATAGCACTCTTAAAAGCGTCATCTTGTGAAATCATTCTATAAAGATCTAATTCACTTCTTCTTTGCTGATTCATTACCTCATCAAATATTTTCATATATGCTAAGTCCCTAGTATGTGTATCCGAGTTATCTACATATTTATTTTTAAAGTCTGGATGCTCTTTCATTTTTTGAGCCATATTTAGAAATCGTACTCTTTGTTCTTCTGGTGTTGCATCCCATCCTTGAAACCATCGTTCATTGAAACTATTTATGATAACATCTAAAGGGTCTTTTTCTTCATCTCCACCATGTGTACCTCTAGGATTAGGGTTTTGTGGATCAACTTCTGTTTCATTATCATCTAGCCCTATAGTGGTATTTAACTTTACTCTCTCTAACCCATAAGTAGATAAATCAACTGAATTTAAAAGCTCATCAAGTGCATCTTGATTCTTATCTTTAATAATCAATTTTGGTATCAAGAACTTCAAAAACCAAAATAACTTTTCCCAATTTACAATCTCATAAGGCATAATAGAAGCCATCTGCCCATATATTTTTACAAACTGTTTAGCTTTTATTTTATAATCAGCTTTATCTTCATCTTCTAGCTTGAGTTTGTTATTAAATCTTTCAGCAGGAACATCTATGATAGGACTAAGCTCACTCGCTTCAGCCCCATCAAAATATTTCTCTATAAAATCTTCTACCTCTCCCCATTCATATACACCTATATAATCCAAAGAACTTTTTAGTTCATGCAGTACATTTACATCTGTTGCACCACTTAGTGAAGTTGCTGTATAAAAAGGGTCAAATGAAGTTTTTATATCTTCTACTTTATTAAAAAAATCCAATACAAATAGATCTTCTGTTTTTTTACCTAATTTATTTGCTGATCTATTAAGCCTTGATAGTGCTTGAACAGCTAATACACCTTGAAGCTTTTTATCAACATACATTGCAGTAAGTTTTGGTTGGTCAAATCCAGTTAAATATTTATTGGCTACTATTAAAAGCTTATAGCTATCGTTTGTATCGAAGTGATAAGAAATTTTATCTTCATTCTTTCTATCCTTATCATCAATATTTGGTAGTTTATTTATCTGTTCTTCTGTATATTCAATCCCTTTTAGCTCTTTTTTACCAGAAAAAGCAATAATTATTTTAAAAGGATTATCAAGTTCTTTTAACTTTTCAGTTATAGCAAAATAGTATAGTAATGCAGTTTGTATATCTTGTGTAACTACCATACCTTTTGCTTTGCCTTTTAACTTCTTGGTATTTACTATTTTATCCACAAAATGTTTTAATATAATATCTGTTTTAGTAGCTATTGTTTGCTTATCTCTCTCTACATAAGCTCTTAACTTTTTTTGTGCCTTAGCTATATCAAACAGAGGATTATTTTCTATTGATTTCTCTATCTCATAGTAACTTTTATATGTTGTATAGTTTGATAATACATCAAGAATAAATCCCTCTTCTATAGCCTGTTTCATACTATAAAGATGAAATGGTTTAAAAGTTCCATCCTCTTGTTTAACTCCAAATTTTTCTAATGTATTTGGTTTTGGTGTAGCAGTAAATGCTAAATAAGAGGCATTCCCTTTCATTTTTCTAGTTCTCATAATTTCTAATATTGTATCTTGAGCATCTAATCTATCATTTTTTTCTGTATCTTTACCCATTGCACGATTCATATTATCATGTGCAGAACCACTTTGTGAACTATGTGCTTCATCTATAATTATTGCAAACCTTTTATCACTCAAATCTGCTATCCCATCAACTATAAATGGGAATTTCTGAATAGTAGTAATAATTATTTTTTTACCACTTTCTAAACTTTTCTTTAGCTCTTCTGATGAATATGCAGGAGCGACTATATTTTTTACTTCGCTAAACTCTTTTATATTGTCTCTTAGCTGTTTATCAAGAAGTTTTCTATCTGTTACTACAATTACTGAATTAAATAATGGGTTGTCAAGTCCACGATTACCTACTGTATCTATATTATTAGGATAAGTTTCTATAAGCTGATAAGCTGCCCATGTAAGTGAGTTTGATTTACCACTACCTGCACTATGTTGAATTAGATATGTTTGTCCAACACCTTTTTCACTAGCATCTTCTATCACTTTTCTTACTACATCCATCTGATGGTATCTAGGAAAATAGAGTGTTCTTTTAGATAAGGCATCTCCATCTTTTCCATCCAATCTTACAAAGTGTTGTATAAGTCCTGCAAGAGATTTTTTTGTAAATACTTCTTCCCATATATAAGCTGTTTTATGTCCATTAAGGTTTACTGGATTTCCTTTACCGTGATTATTCCCTTTATTAAATGGAAGAAAGAATGTTTTTTTACCATCTAATTTAGTAGTCATATATGCTTCATCAGTATCAACTGTAAAATGAACAATACATCTAGTAAAGTTTAAAAGTGCTTGTGTTGTATCTCTATCTTCTCTATATTGCTTTTGTCCATGAACCTTAGCATTTTGCCCTGTCCATTGGTTTTTAAGTTCCATAGTGATGATTGGTAGTCCATTGATAAAGATGACCATATCTATCTCTTGAAGAGGATTAGTTTTTGAGTATGTTATTTGTCTTGTTACACTAAACTCATTACTATTAAACTTATCTTGTATCGTTTGAGAGCTAGAAGCTAATGGAGCAACGTACATTAGAGTAAAATGAGCATCATCTATATCAAGACCTTTACGGAGTAATTTTAAAACCCCATACTTTTTTATCATCCTATCTAGTCTTTGAATGATTTTTAGTTTATATTGTGTATCACGTTTAAGTTTTTCTAGCTCATCTTCTTGAGTAGATTCTAAAAAGTGCCAAAATCTTTTTTCATCAATGGCATACTCTTTATTAAAATCACTGTTTGAACCTTTATAAAAACCACTATCTACAAGTGATGTTTCTATACTACTTTCTAATGCTTCTTCGTTTGTTTGGCTTCTCATTTTAACCTCTTCTATCTCTTTAAGACACTATTGTCCTTGTTGCACTATTTTTTGATATTCAAATTTACTTTTATCTTTTATCTTTTACATCAACTTTAATATTGCCTTTATCATTATGAAGCCACTAAGATATTTTCTATATCAGTATTTTTAGTTTCTTCTTTATTCAAAAAGACTAAACACAAGTCTATCAGAGATAACATTCTAAAAAAGAAATAATTTCTATGTTCAAGTGTCAATTCTTTTTTACCAACTTCATGGTGTCGAATTCTATATCCATTACCAATATTTGTTAATTCTTTAAATTCACTATCAATAAAAATTTTATTAAATTTTTCAGAAAGACTATCTACTAACTTTATTGCTGATTGTTTTTTATTTAATCCTTCATTCGCATAATGTGTTTTAATTCTTTCAAATGCATCCCATATCTTTTCAAGTGCAACTTGCTTATCATTTCGTAAGAACCTTTCTCTACCTTCTTCAATTAATTTATTCAATTCAACATCTTCTGTATCTGCTTTTTTATCGAATAGTAGTTCTATATTTACATTCATATCTAGTACACTTGATAAATCAAATGCTTCATTTGCAGTAATGGAAGATTTTATAAATTCATTAAATTCAATTTTAGCATCTTCTAAAAATTTATTAAAATCAAGCTGATTTTCTTTTGTATAGTTAATAAAATATTTTTTACGAAATATTCCCGTAGATATTAATTTATGAATTTCTTTAACATTTAATTCTTCAAGTCTTTCTTTAACCCAGATTTTTCTTGTTTCATCTTTGTGAATAAAGTTATAACCTAAGTTTTGAAAGAAATCAGTTAGTTTAGAGGAAGACTTATAAGGAAATTTTTCATTATCCCCACATACTATCAAAGCTAAATCATGTTCAAAATCTATATTTTCTTCACGAGCTTTTAAAATTTTAATTGCTTCAATATCTTCTTTTGTTTTTTTATTTAAATATTTAAAGACTGTATCTCTTAAAATTGTTTCAGCTATTTTAAATTCATGCTCTTTGATATAAGGTTCAGTATAACTATTATCAGAATATACTATTTCAAGTCTATTTATTTTATTTTTACTTGTACCTTCAAGTTTAGGAAGTAGTTTATCTTTCCATTTTTTAACAGAAACATGATATGGATTGTCTTCAATACGTTTTAATTCTCTATGAGATTCTTTTAAAAATTCTATTTTCTCTTTTGACATTATACAACCCTCACTTTACCAGTAACAACACTATCTATCAAAGTAGTTTTATACTCTTTTAATTTTATGATTTGTTGCAATTGTAGGTCAATAGCTTTATTTATTTTATGGTTATTTTCTTCTATATAGTTTACAATTAATTGCTGTTCTTTTTGTTCGGGATAAGGAACTCTAATATCACCAAACTTATCAAAATAAAGCCTTAACCTCATATCCATAATACCTCTTGAGTGTTTTTTCATTTCCTCTGAAAATACTTTTAATCTAAAAAGTTCATGATAATAAAGACCTACCGTATCAATTTTTGCTCTTAATATATCATATGCAGGACTTGTAACACCATCATAATTTGATAATCCAATTGCTCCCATCCATGCTAATAGTTTATTAACAATAAAATCACCCTTTCTAACTCTCCAATACCCATCGGTTGTTGAAGCTTTATTGCCTTTTGCAACTAACTCTTTTCTTGGTTTTACACCTATATCTGTATAAATTGATAATAATTCCTCGTTATTATTATTTGGTGCTGGATTGATAATTAAATTAAATATGTTTTTTACTTTTTCTACTTCCCAATGTTGAGGAACTTTACCTATCCACTCAACCCCACTATCTTTCATAACTACACTTTCATCTAACCCTTTCGTAACAGCATCATTTATAAGAATCTGTCGTCTCTCTTTTAAAAGCTCTATAAGTTGCTCTTTTTGTTTTATAGCTTTGTCTAACTGTTCTGTTTTAGAGTCAAGAAAAGAGGCTATTTTTATTTGTTCTTGTTTTGGAGGTAGTGTTATTTTTAGTTCCTTTAAAGCTGAACCATAAATATGAACAATAATCTCACCCTTAGCCATAATCATTTTTTGCATAATTGAATAACTGCTATTTAACGAATAACTTAAAAAACTACTATCAAAATTATTTTGTTTAAATATAATTATATCTCCACCAGCATAAGCTTCTCTACCTTTGAAAACTATGCATTTTCCAATATCTTCTTTTGTCTCTCCTGAACCAGTTAACAATATATCATTTTGAATTATTTTGATAGCATTTAATGCTGTTTCTTTTGAAATAAAATTCTTAGTTTTAGTTGTACTAATATCATATTTTGTATAAATATCTCCGTATAGAATTGCAGGTAAACCATCTTCAGCAAGTTTATCTCTTGAAATACCTCCACCTTTTGAGAATCTTCCTAAAGAAGCTAATCTTCTTACTTCCCATTCTTCTGGAATCTGTCCAAACCCATCAACACCACTATCCTTATAATCCAAATATTTCTCTAATTTACTCATACTCAATCCCCCTAAACTCTTCTTCTATCTCTTTTATAGTTGGAAGTGATGATTTGTACTCTTTTGGGAGTATCTCTGTATGTGTATATTCACTAACTCCTATTGGTGTATTTATATTTTTAAGTGCATATTCAACTATGGTATCACTTTTTGATTTACATATAAGTATCCCTATCGTTGGTTTATCAAGTTCATCTTTTATCTCTTCATCTACTGCTGATATATAAAAGTTAAGTTTTCCTGCATACTCTGGTTTAAAATCAGTTACTTTAAGTTCTACTACCACATAACAATGAAGTTTTACATGATAAAAAAGTAAATCTATCTTAAAATCATTATTATCAACTACTATTTTATATTGTCTCCCTAGAAATGAAAAACCTTGTCCAAGTTCTAGTAAAAACTTTGTCATATTTTTCATTAAAGCATCTTCAAGCTCTTTTTCATCATGTGATTGTCGAAGATCTAAAAAATCAAAATTGTATGGATCTTTGAGTGTTTCTTGTGCAAGTTGTGAATGTATCTTTGGTAATTTTCTTTCAAAGTTGTTTATAGCTTTACCATTTCTTGCATATAAATCTTTTTGTATCTCTTGAACTAAACTTGCTCTTGAGTAGTTATTTTGGATTGTAGTATTAACATAAAATAGTGCTTCATCAATACTTTTAGATTTACTCACAATATGAATATTATGTCCCCAAGGAATCTGGAAAATTTGGTCAACAAGCTGTTGGCTATTTGCATAAAATATAAACCATTGTCTCATATATTTTATATTTGTAACAGAAAATCCACTCATATCTGGAAACTCTTTTTTCAAATCCTTACTAATATTTGCTAAAATCTTATCTCCCCATGATGATTGTTTCTGTTTTTCAACAATCATTTGAGCAATATCCCAATAAAGATTTAATAATTCAACATTTACTTTAATATGAGCTTTTAATTGTGCTGATAAAATTTTTGATTTTATCTTAGTAATAAATTTTTTATACTCTTGTGTAATTATCTCCATCTTATAATCCTAATATCTCACGGATTAAGCCATCACTCTGTTCTTCCAAACTTACTATATCTTTTGTAACATCTTCTATACTTCTTAGTGCTTTATGTTTGTAAAAGTATTTATTGAAACTTATCTCATAGCCTATTTTTGTACTATCAAGATTTATCCACGCTTCATCTATATGAGGTTTTACTTCTTTTAAATAGTAGCTCTGTATATCATCTTTTAAAGGTATATTCTCACTATCTCTTAACTCTGTTTCAGCTTCATACTCTATATATTCATCTACTTTTTCAGATTTATAGTAACCAAAATTAGGAAGTTCTGATTCTTCACAACCTAAGTGTTCAAGGAGTATTGTAAGCTTTTCTTTCGCTATTTTAGATACTTTTTTTACAACTTTTACTGCACCTTCATCATACCAACTAATAGCATTTAAGATTTGATTCTTTTCCCCTACACTTAATTTTAGTTTTTCCTGTTTTATAACTTTATCAACTTCTTTTTTAAAAAGATTAAAATCATTAGAAATTTCTGTTCCTATATGTTCTTTAAGAGTATGAGCAACGTTTAGATACATTTTATGTTTACTCCATAAAGCTTTTGAAATAATTGATTTTTTCTGTTTTGCTTTGAGAATTATCTCCTCTTTTTCACACCACTCTAAAATTTCTTTCTCATATTTAGTTATATCTGTATAAACTTCCTTGCCAAACTCTTTATAAGCCCAAGTCATAGGTTCTATTAATGCCTTATCATATCGTAGTGTTTCTATCAAATCATCTCTAAGTTGAGATTTTAACCTTTTTGGTCTTTCTATATTTACTTTGTAATACCCAAAGTCACTATTATCAAATAGTTTACTCGCTAATTTTTGTGTATCATCTTTCTCTTGTACTTGCATACTCTGATAAATTTCTATTATCTCTGTAATATGCTCAGAAGTAAACTCACAGTTCTTATCTCCAAGATTTTTTCGTAACTTTTTATATAATTCACCAGCATCTATAAGTTGCACTTTTCCTTTTCTATCTTCTGCTTTATTATTTGAAACTATCCATATATAAGTAGTGATGCCAGTATTATAAAAAAGATTGTTTGGTAGCTGTATAATCGCTTCAAGCATATCATTTTCAATAATATATCTCCGTATGTTACTCTCTCCACCACCTGCATCACCAGTAAAAAGTGAACTTCCATTATGAACCGATGCTATACGACTTCCTAAAGGGCTTGAAGATGTTGGTTTCAATTTATCTACCATCTCCATTAGAAAAAGAAGTTGTCCATCACTACTTCGTGGAGTGGCATCAGATTTTGTTTCCTCTCCCCAATAATCTTTTAGTTGTACAGTAAAACGAGAATCAATAATATCTTTACCATCTTTGATATATTTCATTTCACTAGCCCAAGATTTCCCATAAGGAGGGTTTGAGAGCATAAAATCAAACTTTATTCCACTAAACTCATCAACAGATAAAGTAGAACCATTTCTAATATTTTCAGGATTATCCCCTTTTATCATCATATCAGATTTACAAATAGCATAAGTCTCATCATTTATCTCTTTTCCATAAAGATAGACATCGCCAGTAGCTTTTATCTCTCCCTCTTTATTTTTAATAAAATCTTGAGATTCAGTAAGCATACCACCACTTCCACATGCAGGGTCATATATAGTCATAACAGGAGGTAAATTATCTTTTATAGGGTCAAAAATAATATGTGTCATAAGTTCTATAACTTCTCTAGGCGTAAAATGCTCACCTGCTTCTTCATTGTTGTCTTCATTGAACTTTCTGATAAGCTCTTCAAAAACATAACCCATACCAAGATTAGTAAGTGGTGGTAATTTTTTACCATCACTATCCTCTTTTTCTTTATTTGTAAGGTTAATATTTGGAGAGGTAAATTTTTCTAAAACCTCTAAAAGTACATCTTTTGAAGCCATGTGTTTGATTTGAGAACGGAGATTGAATTTTTGAATAATCTCTTTTACATTAGAACTAAACCCATCAAGATACTCACTAAAGTTTGCTTCTAGCATCTGCTGAGAGTTTGTAGCTGTATTATGTAACCTTAGAAGTGTCCAAGGGCTAGTGTTGTAAAACACATAGCCACTTGCATCTTTTAAACCATTAGCATCAAGTTCTGTAAGTTGCACTTCCTCTTTTTGAAACTTCACTTCATCAAGAACAGCCTCTTTTGTAGGCTCTAATAACGCATCAAGTCTTCTTAAAACAACCATAGGTAAAATAACATCACGATATTTTCCTCGAACATATACATCTCTAAGACAATCGTCTGCGATGCTCCATATAAAAGATACTAGTTTATTATGTACTGCTTGATTCATTTATTATTTTCCTAAAAAGTCATTGTGAATTTGTTTTATATTTGTATTTATTGTATTTATTTCATTATACATTTTTATCTCATTGTTAAAGTTTAATAAGAGTTGTTGCTTTTTATTTTCTGATACTATCGGTATCTTCAACTGTTTAATCTCTGCTGTTGAAATTTGTGGCATAGCAACTCCAGACACAAGCATAGATAGCATTGTTTGTCCTACCGTTGATTTTAAAAACATATACAAAAAAATAGCATTTTCTTTTTTGTTACTATCTTTTAATTTTATTACTTGTATTGCTTGAGATGCGACCATAGTATCACTTATTTCGCCGACTATTGCTACTTTACCTATTGTTCCTTTTGTACTTAATAATATATCATAAGATTCTAGTTTATACGTCTCTAAACGATTATATTGTGAGCCTATTTTTTTGACCTTTCCAGATTCTAATGTAAACCCAGCACTATTAAAGTTAGATGGTGAAATCTCATATATTTTATTACCATTTCCTTCATCTTTAAATAATTGAGATCTTCTAATATCTGCTATGTCTTCTAACTTAACTAAATCAAACTCTGCAAGTTTCTTTTGTAGTTGTTTTATCTCTTTTGAGATGATATATCTATCAATAGCTAGTGAATAATTATTTATCGCAACTTCATCTGGATTAACAACTCTTGATATATTTTCTTCCTCTTTTTTAGATTTATAAAAAGATATAATATTATCAATATCTTTTAGTACAAGCTTTCTACCCTCTCTTTTTAAAAAACTATCATGTTTTACATTTAAGAAATAAATCGTATTGTCTTTCTTTTGTTTATTAATTATAATAAATGTTGTTTCGATAGAAGTAGCATTATGAAGATTCGGTGGTAGTTGTATTACAGCTTCTAACCAATTATTATCTATAAGATATTTTCTAAATTCTTCATCTTGACTACCTCTATATGTAAATCCTACAGGCATTAAAACAACTGCCTTATTTTTTGTTTGCGCCAAAATATGCTCAAAATGAGCAATATCTCTACTTGATTTAACTTTATGAAATTTGAATCTGTTAAAGTTATCTGTATTTAAAAACTCATTATTAGTAGAAACACCCATAGGTGGAAAAGATAATGTACAATCAAATTGTTTTAATTGATTTTCATTCAAATACTGTGGATTATCCAATGGATTATCAAATGTAAATTCTATATCAATGTTATCTATAATCTTCATTAATTCAATAATAAATTCATCTGCAAATGATTCTGCCACTATTTTTTTATCTGTATAGTAAGCTATATTGTAGCCATTACTAAATGGAGCATAAATTTCAGTACAATCTCCATCTAAAAGTCTTATTCCAAAATCTGCTATTTGATTAGCTACAGAAAAATCCATATAACTATTAAAGCTAGAATAAAAAGTATCAAAAACATTAGGAAGAATATCTATATCATTAACGATATAGAATATATTCATCAAATCCTCATCCTTGATTTTATCAATATTTATATTCAAACTTGTAAAAAGTTCAAATAACTTCTGAGTTTTTGATAATTCATCAATAATTGATTTGAATTCTTTTACTTTTATTGTTTGAGTATAAAAATTATCAAATTCCAATATATTGTTTTCTCTATCCATTGATAGTTTTTTCCATGCTTTTAAAAAATAGAGTAGTTTTGCTATCTCTTCTGCTTTAATATTTATATTTAAAGAATTAATTAAATTTACCAGTTGTTTTGTGTTCAAAATATTTCTCCGTTATTTTTAGTCTAGTGTTTACTGAATTGTATCAAATTGGGTATTTATTGTCAAGTAGTAATGACTAGACTAAACAATCTAAAGCAAAACAGCCTTAATCTTATTCCCCTCATTACTCTTAGCATAAGTCCTAGCTGTAAGAGTAATATCAGCATGACCGAGTAGTTCAGAGATAGTTACAAGATTAATATTTTTAGCAACAAGTCTTCTAGCAAATGTATGTCTTAGTATATGAACACCTTTTTTATCTATATTGGCTTTTTTCATCTTATTTGAGATTACATTGTATAGACCTACTCTACTCATTGGTTTTTGTTTATTGGTTATCGCTATATAGTCAGTTATATAGTTTTGTTCTTGTAAGAAAGTTAGTTCCTTATATATTTTATCTTTAGCTATATATACAAATCTCTCCTTAGATCCTTTACCAAATATTTTGATTTTATATACACTATCCTCTTGTATAATTGATAAATCTTTGAGTTGTATAGATAAACATTCACTTGCTCTTATTCCTGTGAATAATATCAGTTTAATAAGCAGAGAATCTCTATTTTTATTAAATGATAAACTCTTTTTATCAAATAGTGCTAAAAGTCTTTCTACTTCAGTATCATCAAGAGCATCAACTTCAACAGATTCTCTCTTGATAGTTAATTTTTTAAGTCGTAGTTCAAACAATCCATTCAAATTTTCTTTTTCATCAATAAATGCTAAATAAGATTTTATAACTGCTAAGTTTAATATTTTAGTGGAGTTTGCACTCTTTATATCTCTTGTTATAAATTGAAGAACTATATCTTTATTAATATCATTTAGCTCAGAAATAGCATTATTCTCAACTATATATTCGTAGAAGCTTTCTAAAATATGTAAGTATGTAGATATTGTATTATTTGAAGAGTTGAGTGACTTTTTTTCATTTATAAATGAAGTTTTGTAACTGTCTAATTTAGATAATAAATTTTCATTGTTCATAATGCCCTGTCTTTGATATTTTTTTGTATTGTATCATTTTTATAGACTTAATGTATAGTTATGTATATTATTTTTCAGGAACAAGCATAGGAAAGAGATATGATGCCATTGAAGCACCTATTTTTAATCTTATCGCACCTGCTTTTGTATCTGATTCTATAAAATTTCTTTTTAATAATTCTGAAATAACTCTTGATGCTGTTCTTTCTTTCATTCCTATAATATCAGGGATCTTTCCTCTCTTACATTCGCCACTAAGCAGTAAATATCTAAATATTTTTTCACTATGATTAGGAAGAGGATCAATCCCTAATAAACCATCATTAACTCTTTGTACATATATTTCGATTTTTGATGTAAGAGAGTTCAATTTTAGGTGCTTATTCATATATGCTACTTGATCTAAGGAAACATCTAACATAAAATTCACAAAATAATTTAATGAGTTAGAAGACAATGAACCTTTTCCATCTCTTGCACCTTGTCTTGGCATATCTGCATACGATAAATTATTTTTATAATCATTGGAATTTCTAGCAAGTCCACGAGAAATATTCCATAAACCATAACCACCCATATTCATACTTGCAAATGCTCCATCTAGCGCAAGTCGTGATGTTCTACCATTTCCATCTAAAAAAGGATGAACCCACATTAATCGATGATGAGAAGATAATATATGAATAATTTTAACTGTATCACTAGAATTTAACGATTTATTATATAGGTATTCAAACTCATTCATCAGACTATCTAACTTATCAGAACTTGGTGCAATATGGTTTCCGACCTTAACATCACGTTCTCTAATTTTTCCAGGAATAATATTATCGTTCATTCCATCACTATTAATTTTTAGAAATGGTTTCATTCCATCTTTTGAATAAAATTTTTCGTGAAGAGATAAAATAAACTTTTTATCATACGGTGAGGCTAACGGATTGCTTTTAAAATATTCTTCACACTCTTTTTGAACCTCTATATGCACTAATGAGAGTATTTGAAGATTTCTTTTTTTAAAATCTGTAGAGTAGTTTTTTTGCATCGCTCTTTCAATATCGATAATGTGTGTACCTTCAGATTCTATTTTATTGGAATAGTAACTATTAACTGTATAGAGAAGATTCTTAACAGATTGAAGTATTTGTGGTGTATGAGACCCTTCAAGCTTAGAAGCTTCTAATAATAATTTATCTGCTTTTTTTAATAGAGAAATATCTATATTTCCTTGTATGTCCGTTGGAATTATTGGTGTAAAATTCATATATCTACTTTTATTGTGTTGATACAATTATATCACAAAGTATGGCGACCTATTTTGCGAATGTAAAATAAGTAAAATACATATATAAATAAGCTCTAATTAGATTAATATCCAAAATACTTTTATTAAAATGGCGAGTTTTTTAGCGAGATAAGTATAACAACAATTTCAACTATTTCAATGACAAATGGTAAAGAAGTTTCTTGTCAAGATAATATAATAGACTGATAAATCAAAACCTCATCAAACAACAAGTAATAGAAAAATGGCTATGGCGAAGGAGAATATTATATCTATTGAAATACCCAATGACTACCACCTATATTATTGGTTGGTAGCTTACGGCTTTAAGTTGTTTTCCCTAAATATTTCAATAAATCGGTTTGAATAATATCTTTTAACCATAAAGGTTCAACAACATAAAGATGAGGAATCCAATATTTTATAATAGACTTCTTGCAAAACTAAAAATATAGTAAAATACAATATGAGAAAAATAGATAAATTCAAAGATATAGATGAAGCTACATTTAAAAGAGTTGTAGGTGTAAAAAGTACAACATATAAAGTGA
>Ga0256837_1000422_pt1 | contig 36288 bp, 36 predicted proteins | sample 4562384metaG_FD_185976 | JGI IMG/M metagenome (GOLD analysis project Ga0256837, IMG submission 185976) | Hydrothermal vent microbial communities from Guaymas Basin, Mexico - 4561-384 | ecosystem: Environmental > Aquatic > Marine > Hydrothermal vents | place: Mexico: Guaymas Basin | collected... | reverse complement strand
AAACTTTTTCAAAAAGAAGATAAGAAAAAAATCCAGTAATTCCTAAAGTTAAAATAGATACAATAAGAAATATGTTAAAATAAAATAATATACCTTGCTTTTGTCTCATTGCCCCCTCCACTTTTTTTGTTTATTTAAATCGTTAAGTTTTCTTTTAAATTTAAATTTAGTACCAATGTAATAATATATTAAAAAACAAAAATATCAAATAATTGCTAAAGTATTCAAAGTAAATATGTGTTTTAAGTTTTATTCTATGATCTTTAATTGAATTGAGTAAAGTAAATACTGGAACAATACATAATTTACGGAAGGTATGTATATAAAGTTACCATAAAAAAGATATCAAAAAGTAATTAGAAAATCTCTTTAAATTCCTAGATAAGCTTCTAAAACTTTTGGATCATTTTCAAGTTTTTTAGCATCTCCTTCGTCTACAATTTTACCATTTTCTAAAATATATCCATAATTTGCTATGTTAAGCGCAAGATGAACATTTTGTTCAACAAGTAAAAGAGTAATACCTTCTTCTTTTAGTTTTTTTATAATTTCAAAAATAGAAAGAACAAGCTTTGGAGCAAGACCTAGAGAAGGTTCATCTAACATCAAAAGTTTTGGACAAGCCATAATACCTCTACCAATAGCAAGCATTTGCTGTTCTCCCCCTGATAGGGTTCCAGCTTTTTGATGAATTCTTTCTTTAAGTCTGGGAAAAAGTTCAAAGACGTGTTCCAAATTTTTTTTAGCAAATTTTCTAGCCTTTGAAGTATAGGCTCCAATTTCTAAATTTTCTAAAACTGTAAGTTCGGGAAATATCATTCTTCCTTCAGGAACTAAAACCAAACCTCTTTCAACTCGTTTGTGAGGAGGTAAATTTTTTATATTTTCTCCTTCAAAAATAATTTCACCTTCTACTTTATCTAAAAGCCCCATAATAGCCTTTAAAGTAGTTGTTTTCCCAGCACCATTTGGTCCTAAAATTGTTGTTAAGCTACCTTTTTCTACTTTAAAATTTACTCCCCATAAAATTTGGACTTCATCATAATAAGCCTTTAAATTTTTTACTTCTAAAATAGCCATAGTTTCACCTCAAGTTCTAGCTTATGTTCTTAATGCTTAACAAGTTTTAAAGCAAATTTAGGATCTCCTAAGTAAGCTTCAATAACTTTTTCATTTTTAGCTATTTCCTTTGGAGTTCCTTCCGCAATTTTTTGACCATGATCCAAAACAATAATTCTATCGCTTATTTTCATAATAGCATGCATTAAGTGCTCTATCATTAAAATAGTAATCCCTTTTTCTCTGATTTTTAGAATAACTTCAAGCATTTTTGAAACTTCGGCTGGATTAAGGCCGGCTAAGACTTCATCTAAAAAAATTAAATCTGGCTTACCCGCTAAGGCTCTTGCCATTTCTAAACGTTTTTTCTGAGGAACATTTAATTTTCCAGCTTCTAAATCCTTTTTGTCGTAAAGTCCAAGAAAATCTAAAATTTCTAAAGCTTTTTCTTTTGCTTCCTTTAAAGATAAATTAGCTTTGCCGTAGCAAGCTCCTACCATAACATTTTCTAAAACTGAAAGTTCCTTTAAAGGTTTTACAATTTGATGAGTTATAGCCATGCCAAGTTTAACTTTTTTATAAGTTGGAAGATATGTTATATCTTTTCCTTCAAAATAGACTTTTCCGGAACTTGGTTTATAAATAGAAGTTATACATTTAAATAAAGTACTTTTCCCAGCTCCATTTGGTCCTATGATTCCTAAAATCTCTTGTTTTTTTACCTCAAAGGAAACATTATTTAAAGCTATAAGTCCTCCAAATTTCTTAGATAAGTTTTTTACTTGTAAAATATTTTCCATATTTAAACCTCTTTTTTACTTTTCTTTTGTTATCTAATTTAACTAATCCAGGATATTTTTTAAAGGCTTTATTTTCTTTCTTAAAAATCCAACTATACCTTCTGGAACAAATAAAACAATTAAAAGTAAAATAATTCCAGAAATAGTTAAATGAAGATTTTTAAAAGTTTCACTTACAAGTAAAGCTTCTTTTATCTTATCATATGTTACAGCTCCCAGTACTGGTCCTAAAATAGTTCCCAATCCTCCAAGCATTACCATAAATATCATTTCAACGGATTTTGTTAAAGAAAATGCGCTTTGAGGATCAATAGAACCATTTTTAAAAAAGAATATACCTCCGATAATTGCAGGGAAAAAAGCAGAAAGCATAAAGGTAAGTGTTTTAAAAAGCTTTGTATTTACACCTAAAGTAGATGCTGCATCTTCGTCTTCTCGGATGGAAAAGAGGCCAAGTCCAAATTTTGAGTGTTTTATAAAATAAGAAACTATAAGAGCTATTAAAGTTACTAAACCTATTAAATAGAAAGAAAGCCAAAGTGCATTTTGAGGACCTCCATAGGCCTTATATATTTTCATATTAAAAAATAACCCTTCAGCTCCTCCTAAAAAGTCTAAATTATTTACAAGAGCTTTTACGGCTTCATTTATCCCAATAGTTGCAATTGCAAAGTAAGCTCCCCTCAAATTTAAAACTACAAACCCTAAAAGACCTGCAATTAAAGCTGATAGAATCCCAGCTATTAAAAGAGCTAATATTAAAGGAAAGTTATAGTAATATAAAAGAGTAAATGTTGTATATCCACCTATACCAAAAAAAACTACATGTCCAAAGGAAACGTATCCGGTAAATCCCATAAGTATATTTAAAGAAATTGCAAGACCTATATACATTAAAGTAGTAAAAGATGCTTCTCTTAATATAGGGGAAGATTTTACTATGGGTAAAAATAAAAAGTAAAGAATAATAAAAGTAGAAATTAAAAGGGAAAACAGACCTTTTTTCATTTAGAGCCTCCAAAAAGTCCTTTTGGCTTAAAGAGAAGAAGCAAAATTAAAATTGTAAATTCTATAAAAGGGACAAAGCCTTGATTAAAAAAGAGTCCAAAGAAATTTTCTAAAAGTCCAAGAAGAATTCCCCCAATAATAGTTCCTATTGGATTTCCAAGTCCACCTATTACGCAAATAATAAAACTTTTAAGTTCATAACTTGCTCCAGATAAACTTGAAAAGGGAAATACCATAGCAATTAGATTTCCAGCTCCCATGGCTAAAGCTATTCCTAAGGCAAAGCTAATTGCAAGAACTAAAGTAGTATTTATTCCCATGAGTTTTGCAGCATCAATGTTTTGGGATACAGCTCTAATAGCTTTTCCAAGATAAGTTTTATATAAAAATAAACCTAAAGCTACTGTAAAAATTATTGAAAATATGGAAGCTAATAACTTTGTTTGAAATAAGCTTAAAGGTAAATTTATAGCCATGGGAGTGGTTGCAAATATAAAAAGTAAAATTCCAGTAATTATTAAAGATAAAGAAAAAGTGGAAAGTAAACTTGAAAGTTCATATTCCTTAAAACTTTTTGCCTTAGAAACTATTCTGTGAAGAGCAATAAAATAAGAAATAAAACCTAAAATGAATCCAACTATTAAAGCTAAAAATACACTTATATAAGGTGGAATATGAAAATATTTAAAAACTAAGTAAGCAAAAAACATTCCCAAGGTAATAAAAGCTCCGTGAGATAAATTAATTACTTTTAAAACTCCCCAAATAAGGGCCAGGCCCATGGCGGCCAGGCTATAAATAAGTCCAATTAAGATTCCATTTATTAGAGTATCTATATAAATACTCAAAATTTTCCTCCTAGATTATTTTTTAAATTTTTTGTCATAAGGAATGTAGTTATTTGTAGCAGCTTCTTTAGGGTATACAATTTCTTTTTCCAAGGAAGGATTTTTTTGCCATTCTACAATCACCATTTTATGTCCTTCTTGTCGTCCATGATAAGGCGCTTTTTCAAATCTTATATGTCCAAATAAGGTATAAATATCCATATTATCTAAAGCTTGTTTTACTTTCTGAGTATCTAGGGAAGCAGCATCTTCAATAGCCTTTTGCAAAACTAAACCTGCAGTGTATCCGCCGGCAGCATGATAAGATGGTTTTTCATGATATTTTTCTTCATACTTTTTTACAAATTCTTTTGAGGATATTCCAAAAAAGGTACCAGAAACTGTTTTTGGAGAGTAATTTACTTTAGGTTCCCATTGGGAAGGCCCCGAGACATATAAAGCTGCATCTCCAATTTCTTTAAATTTATCAATGGCGGGGGCTACTAAAATAGCAACCATTTTTAGAGGAAGTTTTGAGTCATTTATTTGCTTAGCTAAGGCTTCTCCGTCTGTGAAATGGCCTCCACCAATAATTGCTTGAGCTCCGCTCTTTTTTATCTTGTTAATTAAAGTAGTAAAATCAGAAGTTCCTGGTTCATAACTTTCAAAAATAACAATTTTAAAACCATTATCTTTAGCATACTTTTTAGCAGCATTTGCAACACTTTTTGCAAAATTTGAATTTTCATAAACAATAGCAATTTTTTTTACATTTGGATATTTTTCTTTAAGAAGATCTATAGCATCTTTTAGATAGCGTGAAGCTGGAGTGTAAATTTGATATACAAGTTCATATCCTTTTTTAAATATTTTGTCTGAAGCTGCTCCTGTTGCAATTAAAATTTTTCCGTATTGTTCACTCACAACCGCGGCCGAAGCTGTAAGTCCCGAGGAATAAGGAGAAATTAAAAAGTCAGCTTTATCTTCGGTAATAAGTCTTGTATAAAGTTGTTGAACTCTATCTTTTGAACTTTCGTCATCATAACTAATAAGTTTTACTTTTAATTTTTTTCCTAAAGCTTTAACGTATATCCCTCCGTTTTTGTTTACATCCTCTGCCCAAAGTTTTAATCCTTGAGATTGTTCTCTACTTTCGGTAGCAAGTTTCCCGGTTTTACTTTCGGTATAACCAATGACAATATAATCTTTTGAGGAAGCTTTTTCGGTTTTAGATATTTGAGGAGATTGAGTTTTACTCTCTTCCTTTTTATTAAAACAACCTGTAAGTATTAAACCAAAAGATAAAGAGAGCGCGATATACTTTTTCATTTTTACCTCCTTTTGTAAAAAACTTGTAAAAACAATCTACCTTTATAAATTATAAAATATTATTTTTAAATCTAGCTTGTGATATACTCTTTTAAAGCAAAAGAGTATTCATTTTGCATTTACACTTGTGGAGAAATAATGGCTTTAAATAATTTAATTAGGAAATTGGAACCTTTGATATATTCTATGGAAGATAAAGAAATAATATCTAAATATCTAGAACTAAAAAGTAATTTAACTTATGAAAATCTAATATATTTTCATAATTTTTTAAAACAAAGGTATGAAATATTGAATAATATTTTAAAAACTTTAGAAGTTTATTTAAATAGTTTGGATAATAAGGTAGAAAAATTTTTAGAGCAAAAGCTTGATAAGTTGGAAAAGTGTTTTGAAGTTTTACATAAAACTATTTTAAAAAATCTTTCGGAACTTATTGATTTTATAGATACAAAAAGTATTCTTTTTAAAAGGGAAAAAATTCTTTTAAACCTAAAATTAGAACTTGAACATTTAAAACCTTTTATAATTCAAAAATATAACGAAATTTTCCTAGAAGAGGAGATAGAGAAATTTTTAAAAAATTTAGAGAGTATTATTTCTAAAGAAATTAAAGAAAATATTTTAAAAGAGTTTAAAGAAGGAAGAAAAAAATTTTTTGAAAAATTTGAAAATATACCTTTATCGATTTATGACTTTTTTCGTTCAAAACTTGAAAATGTAAAGATTTTATTTATATTGAATCTACTTATATTTTCCCTTAATTTATCTTTATACTTACTTTATAAGACAGAAAATACACTTTTACTACTTCTTTTACTTTTACAATTTTTTATCTTTTTCTTTTTTGTCTTATCTATTTTGCTTTTTAAATTTTTTATGAAAAGAAATATAGAAAACTATGTTAGAAAAAAGCTTATTCGTTTAAAGAGTGAAATCGCAGATTTTTATCTTAAATTTTTTGAAAACTTAAAAATTATAATTAAAGAATATTTAAATAATAAAAAAGAAAATTTGGATAGGGAAAAGAAAAAACTTCAAATAGTTTTAGAAACTATAGAAAATTTTTTAAAATCTGAGAAGTTAAAATAGCTTGTTTTTTAAGTTTTAATAAGGAAGAGTTGTTTGTAATAATAAAATTAGCGTAGGTTTCTAAAGTATCCTCCGGATATTGAAAGGAATTTATAAGTTTGAATTCTTTAAAATTCAAAAAAGGTTTTCTTATAAATCTTTTGAAAAAGTATGATTTTACTAAAATTATTTTATTACAAATTTTAAACCAATTTGCTTCTATTAAAACAGCTGCTTCTAAAATATTAATGAAGTTATCTTTTATATTTTTTAATATTTCTTCATATATCTTTGGCCAAACCAAGGAACATAAGAATTTATATTCTTTTATATCTTTAAAAACTATATCTCTTATGATTTTTCTATTTAACGTTTTTGTATTTTTATTTAATATTCTTTCTCCCCAACGTTCTATTAAAGTAGTTTTTACTTCTTTTTTTTCTAAAACCAAATGTCCTATTTTATCTGCATTTATGAGATTTACTTTAAATTCATCTTTTTCCAGAGCTTCTTTTAAAAATTTAGAAAATGTGCTTTTCCCACTTCCAATGTTTCCAGTTATACCTATAAGCATAACTTATACTAAGTTTTCCAAAATTTCTTTTATCTTATTTATATCTAAAGAACATGGGGCATTACCTTGGACTAAATCTTTTCTACCTCCCCCTTTAAGGTTAAATTGAGAAAGCTTACTTTTAAGAACTTCTTTTAAATCTATATTTAAATCTTTAGAAGATGCTAAAACAAAAGAACATTTGTTATCTTGCTTAGTTAAAACAAAAATTAAAACTTTATCTTTATTTCTTATTTCATCTACAATAGGTAAAATTTCTTTTGGTTTTATATCTTCAAGTTTGGTAAAGATAAATTTAATATCATTTTTTACATAAGCTTGAGAATAACTTTCTAAAAGCTTAGCTTTTGCAAGTTTTTGTTTTAGAGCCTTAATTTGATCTTCTAATAATTTCTTTTCTTTTTCAAGATTTTCTACTTTTTCTAAAACTTTATCTTTTTGAACTTTAAGTTTTTGAGAAAGAGCATTTAGTTTTTCATCTTTTTCTCTTAAATATTCAAAAGCTTCTTTCCCACATAAAGCTTCTATTCTTCTGACATTTGAAGCTACAGAAGATTCGCTAATAATTTTAAAGCACCCAATATCTCCACTTCTATTAACATGAGTTCCACCACAAAGCTCAATGGAAACTCCGCCAATATCTACTACTCTAACAATATCACCATATTTTTCTTCAAATTGAGCGATAGCTCCCATTTTTAATGCTTCATCTAAAGGAAGTTCATAAGTTTTAACTTCTAAATTTTCCAAAATATAGCTATATACTAAATCTTCAATTTTTTTTATTTCTTCAGAAGATAATTTTTCAAAATGAGTAAAGTCAAAACGAAGTCTATCTGGATTAACCTGAGAACCAGCTTGTTTTACATGATCCCCTAAAATTTCTCTTAAAGCCTTAAATAAAAGATGAGTTGCACTATGAGCTCTCTTTAAAGCTTGACGTCTTTCTTTATCTACTTTGGCAAAAACTTTATCCCCTTCTTTTAAAACACCTTTTTCTACTATCACATAATGTCCAATTAAATTATTTGTAATATATTTAGTATCTTTTACTTTAGCTTTACCATTTTCAAAAAGAAACTCGCCCGTATCTCCAATTTGACCTCCCTTTTCACCATAAAAAGGAGTTTTATCTAAAATGACTATTCCTTTCTCACCTTCTTTTAATTCTTTTTTGGGATTTAAATTTTCATCTAAAATGGCAATTACCTTACTTTCGCTTTCTAAAGTTTCATAGCCCAAAAACTTGGTTGGAGCTTTTTTATTAAGTTCTAAAAGAAACTCATTTACTACTTTTTCACTTTCAAATTTACTTGAAGCTTTTGCAAGATTTTTTTGTTTTTCCATTTCCTTTTCAAATTCTTCTTTTGAAAAGCTTAAAGAATTTTCCTTTAAAATTTCTTCAGCCAAATCTATTGGAAAACCATAAGTATCATAAAGTCTAAAGATAATATCTCCTTTTACCACTCCCTCTTTGCTAAGAACTTTTTCTCCTTTTTTAGCTTTTTCTATAACCTTATTTAAAATTTCTAAACCGTGCTTTAAAGTATTTAAAAATCTTTCTTCCTCAAGTTTTACAACCTTAGCTATAGTTTGAGCATTTTCTATAAGTTCTGGATATACATCCCCCATTAAATCTACAACTAAACTTGTTCCCTTATATAAAAAAGGTTTATCTATTCCAAGTAAATACCCAAATCTTTGAGCTCTTCTTAAGATTCTTCTTAAAACATATCCTCTTCCTTCATTAGAGGGAAAAACTCCATCTGCAATTAAAAAGGTTATAGCTCTTAAATGATCAGCAATAACTCTAAGAGCCATATTTACTTTTTCTTGTTCGGGTGAAAGTTTAAGTCCTGGTTTTAAAATAGTGTAGGTTTTACCACTTAAATCTTCCCCAAATTTTATAAGTGGGAAAAGTAAATCTGTTTCATAATTGCTTGGTACGTTTTGTAAAACTGAGGTTATTCTTTCAAGTCCCATACCTGTATCTATATTTGGATGAGGAAGGGGTTTTAAATTCCCTTTTTCATCTCTTTCATATTGCATAAAAACTAAATTCCAAATTTCTAAATATCTATCACAATCGCATTTTCCTATTCCACAGTTTTCTGAGCAGGCCCACTCTTTTCCCCTATCAAAATAAATTTCTGAACATGGACCACAAGGTCCTACATCTCCCATAGCCCAAAAGTTATCTTTTTCATCTAACAAAAATATTTTATTTTCTGGAACACCTACTTCTTTATTCCATATATCAAAAGCCTCTTTATCATCTTTATAAACTGAAACATATAAGCGCTCTTTTGGAAGTTTAAAAATCTCTGTTACTAATTCCCAAGCCCACAAAATAGCTTCTCTTTTAAAATAATCTCCAAAAGAGAAGTTTCCAAGCATTTCAAAAAAAGTGTGGTGTCTTCCGGTTTTTCCAACATTTTCTAGGTCGTTATGTTTTCCCCCGGCTCTCATACACTTTTGACATGAAGTTGCTCTTTTAAAAGGAGGAACCTCTTTTCCAAGAAAATAATCTTTAAAAGGAACCATACCTGCATTTACAAATAAAAGAGATTTATCATTTATAGGAATTAAGGGTGCAGATTTTACCCTTTTATGATTTTTCTTTTCAAAAAAAGATAAAAAAGTTTCTCTAATTTCTTTACTTTTCATAATTTCCCCCTAAAAATTTAACGAGGCTTAAATTTAAGACAAAATAATTATAAACTTTATTTTTTTGTTTCTTCAAATTTTCTTAAAATTACACCAGCTTTTTCAAAAAGCTCTAAGGACATTTTGTCTGGATAGTACTCTAAATAAACAACTTCTTTTATTTCTGCATTTATTATCATTTTTGCACATATAGAGCAGGGAAAGTGCGTGCAATATAAAGTAGCGCCTTTTGTAGAAACTCCATGTAAAGCAGCTTGGATAATGCAGTTTTGCTCGGCATGTAAACCCCTGCAAAGTTCATGTCTTTCTCCGGAAGGAACTTTAAGTTTTTCTCTTAAACAACCTATATCCAAGCAATGTTCTAAGCCTCTTGGAGCTCCATTATAACCTGTAGCAATTATTCTTTTATCTTTAACTAAAACTGCTCCAACTTGGCGGCGAAGGCAAGTACTTCTTTTTTTTACAACTTTTGCAATTTCCATAAAATATTCATCTAAAGAAAGTCTGTTCATTTTCTCCTCTTTTTAATGCATTTTATAGATGTTAAGTTGTTATATAAATATAATTTATAATTTTCTACTTAAAACAAAATATTTTATAAATTCACAAAGAGGAAAAAAGTTGATAAAAATAATTTTACTTTGTCTTTTATTTGCTTTCGCAAGAGATCCTTTTTTAGATTTTAGAAATCTTAAAAGTCTAAAGTGTAGTATAAAAAAGGAAAAAATTATATATCTTGGACTTGTAGATAAGGAACCAATTTTAAGAGTAAACTCCATTTTAATTTTTCCATTAGAAAATAGTTCTTTTAAGATTTATCAGTTTAATAGCACTTTTATATTCTTTAAGTACAAAAAGAAACTTTATAGAATATCAAGATAGCTTTGCTAAAATAGTTTTTAAATGTTTCTAAACATAGACCGAATATAAGTATGAAAGAACTTATTTGGAGGACCTGTAGCTATGAAAAATAATATATATGAAAAATTGGAGAAGGCGATAGCCACATTTATAGATATTTTAACATCTTTCTTAAGTCGAGAACATACCTTAAAAATTTTGAGTGAAAAATTAAAAGCTCTTTCTTTGTCTTTAAAAAATCTTGTAAATTCTTTTATGAAATTAGGTAATCGTCTTAACAAAATTTTTGAAACTTTAAAGCAATCCTTTAATAAATTCAAATCTTCTCAAGAAGAATTTAGTGTGAACTTGCGTTCTTTAATTAGTGAAATGAATACACTTTCAAGTAAGCTTGATAATGCAAAACTTCATGGTGAGAGAGCTTTTAGAGGTTTAAGTGAAATTCAAAAGATAAATAGAAAATTTTTTGAGGAAATTAAAAATTTTTCTCAAATTTTTGATGAGATTGAAAATGTCGTAAATATTATCACTAAGATTGCAAAACAAATTAATCTACTTGCTTTAAATGCTTCAATTGAGGCAGCAAGAGCTGGAGAAGCAGGTCGCGGTTTTGCTGTGGTAGCTGCGGAAATAAGAAAACTTGCAAATGAAACAGGAAGTGCTGCTGATAAGATCAAAACTTTAATAAAAAGAACTAAATTTATTTTGGATAAGTTAACTGAGGAAGCAAAAAAAGGTGAGGAAACTATTGAAAATAATATTGGAGTAATTTCAGAAACTTTGAATGCTTTTAAGGAAATTAGTGAAGAATTTTTTAAACTTGTAGATTTAGTAAAGCTTCTACATGAAAAAAATAGCGAACTTTTAAACTATCAAACTGAGCTATCTACTAACATTAATGATGCTTTTAAAGTTTTAAATATATTAAATAAACATGTTGATGAGCTTGAGACTATTGAAAAAGAAGTGGAAAACATTCAAGGAAATTTAGAGGAAGTTGTAAATATTATAGTTAACAAATCCGAAGAAGCAAAAAAAGCTATATTAGGACTTGAAATTGGAGAAAGAAAAACTTGTCCTTTTATTAAAGGGTGCCCATTTTTTAATAAATATGCGACAAAATATCCAAATCTTGTAAGCATGGCTAAAATATATTGTGAAAATTTCCCTACTTATTGTAAAAGATATCAACTTAGAAACGCGGGACAAAAGGTGCCTGTTAATCTTTTACCAAATGGTGAATTTTTAAAGGAGGAAGAATAAATTAGTGTAGAATAAATTAGTTTTTAAAAAATTAAATTATATGGAGGATTAAAAAAAAGATGAAATACTTTGTTACAACTCCAATTTACTATGTAAATGATGTACCTCATCTAGGACACGCTTATACAACTATAGCAAGTGATATTATGGCCCGTTTTAATAGATTTTTAGAAAAGGATGTATTTTTCTTAACGGGAACCGATGAACATGGCTTAAAAATTCAAAAAGCGTCTCTTGAAAAAGGATTTTCTTCTCCAAAGGAATTTGTGGATAGTTTAGCGATTCGTTTTAAAGAGCTTTGGGATAAATATTATATTTCCTATGATAGATTTATTAGAACTACGGATGAAGATCATATAAATCTTGTTAAAAGTGTATTTTTAAAATGTTATAAAAATGGAGATATTTATAAAGGAACTTATAAGGGATACTATTGTGTTTCTTGTGAAGAATTTAAACCTGAAAGTGAAATAAAGGATAATGATTATAAATGTCCTATCCATAATAAACCTTGTGAATACTTAGAAGAAGAAACTTACTTTTTTGCTTTATCAAAGTATGAAAAAAAACTTTTAAAATGGTATGAGCTTAATCCGAATTTTATCTTGCCTGAGTATAGGAAAAATGAAATTATAAATTTTGTTAAACAAGGTTTAAAAGATTTATCTGTATCCCGTCCCTCAAATAGAGTTAAATGGGGAATAAAAGTTCCTTTTGATGAGAGCCAAACTATTTATGTCTGGTTTGACGCTCTTTTTAACTATATGACAGCTGGTCTAAAAAAAGGCTTTTGGCCTCCAAATCTTCATATGGTAGGTAAAGATATTTTAAGATTTCATACAGTTTATTGGCCCGCTTTTTTAATGAGTCTTTATAAGTATGAAATAGAAAATAAGCTTAAAGAGTTTGGTTTTAGTGAAAAAGAAGCTCAAAATTGGGAGGATATAGAAGATAAAGATAAAAATAAAATTTTAAAAGAAGTTTTGGAAGTTTATCTTCCTCAAAAAGTTTTTGGACATGGTTGGTGGACCGTAGATGGAAAGAAAATGAGTAAAACCTTAGGAAATGTTATAGATCCAAAAGAGCTTTTAGAAAAATTTGGACCAAGTCCTATTAGATACTTTTTATTTGCTCATGTACCTTTTGGGCAAGATGGGGATTTTTCATATAAAGCATTTGTAGAAAGATATAATGCAGATCTTGCAAATGATCTTGGAAACCTATTTAATCGCTCTATAAATATGGCTTTTAAATATTTTGAAGGTAAAGTTCCTATTTTGAAGGAAGAAAAGGAATATTTAAAAGAAATTTATAATAAAGCAAACTCTCTTTCTTTAAAGGATATTGAAAATCTTTATAAGAAAGTATACGATGAAAAAGTTTTTGAAGATAAAGATTTAGATATTCTTATTATTGCTCTTTTAAGAAAAACTATTAATGATATTATTGATGAATTAAATAAAGTAAATATAACAAAGGTTTTTGAAATAATTTGGAAATATATTCGTTTTATTAATTACTATATAGATAAAAAAGCACCTTGGAAATTAAATAAAGAAGGAAAAACAAAAGAGTTAAAAATAGTAATGTATAATATTTTAAGTGCTTTATTTGCAATAGCTTCTTTAGTTTTCCCCATTATGCCAGATAAAGCAAGAAATATGTTTAAAATGCTTGGTTATGAAATAACTAACTTAAAGTATCACCCTGAATTTGCTAAAAAAGAAAAACTTTTAGATTACTTCTTTTTGGAAGAAGGAAGAACTTTAAATAAAGGCGAAATTCTCTTTCCGCGTTTAAATTTAGAGGAAGTTAAATGATAGCTTTAGGTATAGAAACATCTTGTGATGATACGGGAATAGGAATTTATAATTTTAAAAATCATAAAGTTTTAGCTCATCTTGTATCTTCTCAGAATGAAATCCATAAAAAATTTTTGGGAGTTGTACCCGAATATGCGGCCCGAGCACATTTAGAGGTTATAGATATTCTTTTTAAAAAAGCTTTGGAAAAAGCTAACTTAAAACCTCAAAATTTGGATTTAATTTGTGTAACTCATAGACCTGGTCTTATAGGGTCTTTGTTTGTTGGACTTTCATTTGCAAAGGCTTTAAGTTTAGCTTTGGAAAAACCCCTTAGAGCCGTAGACCATTTAGAAGCCCATATATTTTCTCCCTTTATTGGTTTTAAACAAGAGGATATTCCTTTTCCTTTTCTAAGTTTAGTTGTTTCGGGTGGACATACTCATTTTTATTTGGTGGAGGATGTAGGAAAATATACTTTAGTTGCAAAAACTTTAGACGACGCTCTTGGGGAGGCTTTTGATAAGGTTGGCACTCATATTTTAGGTCTTGGTTTTCCAGGAGGTCCTCATATAGATAAAATTTTTAAAAAATATAAAGGTGAGTATATAAAATTTACTTATCCTCATATAAAAAAATCTCCTTTGAATTTGAGCTTTAGTGGGTTTAAAACTCAGGCTATAAATTTCTTTAAAAAAGGAATAGATAAAGAAAAACTTGCGGCTTCTTTTCAAAAGTATGCTATAGATTACTTAATATCTAAAATAAAAAAAGTACTGGAAATTTATAAAATAAAAAATATAGCTGTTGCAGGCGGAGTTTCGGCAAATTCTTATTTTAGAGAAAAACTACTAGAATTAGAAAAAAAAGGAATACAAGTGTTTTTACCAGATTTAAAATATACCTCTGATAATGGAGTTATGGTAGCATATATTGGTGGATTTTTGTATAAGAAATTTGGGGAAAGTGAGATAGATATTGAAGCTTATTCCTACTCTCCGTTGCAGGTGTTTAAGTAATATTTATTTTTATTTTAGTTTAAAAAGTTATTCAATCATTTTAAATTCAAAATTATTTTAAATTCAAATAATAAAAAGGGGGCAAAAAGCCCCCAAAATATCTTAACTTAAAATTTCATCTATTGTAATTACAGTTCCTACTTTTCCCGCAATATCTGGTCCTGGTTTTAAAGTTTTCTTTCCAGGTCTCCAGTTTGCTGGGCAAACTTCACCTGGGTGAGTATATACATATGCCCAAGCTGCAAGTTGTCTGATAAGTTCATTTACATTTCTTCCTACTGGTGGTTCTAAAATTTCTTCAGCTACTACAATTCCATCTGGATTGATAATAAATCTTCCTCTTCTTGCAATTCCCTCTTCTTCAATATATACACCATATTCTCTAGATACTTTTCCAGTTGGATCAGCTGCAAGTGGGAATTTTAAGTCTTTTAAAAGAGGTTCAACTTCACAGAAAATTTGGTGGCTGAAGTGAGTATCTGTAGAAATTGCAAGTACATCAGCTTTAATATCTTCATTTCCAATTAATTTTCCAATATTTCTAATTTCATCCAATTTTGCGTTAATAGCTGCAATTTCAGTTGGACATACAAAAGTGAAGTCTGCTGGGTAGAAGCAAAGTACTAAAAATTTTCCTTTATAGTCTTCTAATTTAACATCAATATAGTCCTTTTTAACTGGATCATAAGCTTTTAAGCTAAACTCTGGTGCTTTTTTTCCTACTAATGCCATGTTCAATCCTCCTTGTTTAAATTTTCTTTTAATTATCTATGTGTAATTATAAGAATTAAACTGAAAATGTCAAGTATTTGATAATAACTTTTATCTTAAATAATTTCTCAAAATTTGTTCCAACTTTAGATATTTCAATATGTATTATATTTTTGAAATATTTTTATATGTTTGAATTTAAATATTTTAATTGTACTTTATATCTAATTATAAAATTATTCTTGAAATTTATAATATCTTTTCCTAACTTTTAAAAATAAAGTACAAAAAAATATATTTAAAACTTTGTGATATAATCCAAACTGAGATATATATAAGGCCCCGCTTTACGTAGAGGGCTTTATAAAAAATTATTTTGGGAGGGGCCCATGAAAAAATTTATTTCTTTAAGTTTAGCTTTTTTATTTTCCACATCTTATGCATTTTCTTTAACTATTGAAGATCTAAAAAATTCAAAAATAGAAAAACCTTCTAAAGAAGATTATAAATACGTTTTAGCTTTTGAAAAAATTGCCGAATATGTTGCAAAAAAGGTATCTCCAGCTGTAGTTAATATTTCAACAACTAAAAAGGTAAAGGTGAATGTAGATATTAATCTAAAAGATTTTGATTTACCATTTGATCTTCCATTTGATATACCTTTTAAATTCAAACATCCAGATATTATGACAAAAGCTCTCGGAAGTGGATTTATTTTTATGGTAAAAGATGGATGGGCATATATTGCTACAAATTATCATGTAATTGAAAAAGCAGATAAGATAAAAGTAACTTTAAAAGATGGTTCTACCTATATTGCAAAAATTGTGGGGGGAGATAAAAGAACAGATGTAGCCGTAATTAAGATAAAGGTTGGAAATAAGAAAGTTCCAGTTGTTGAATTTGGAGATTCTTCAAAAATAAAAGTAGGAGATTTAGTTTTTGCTATTGGAAATCCATTTGGACTTAAGTGGACTGTGACTCATGGGATTATTTCTGCAACTGGAAGACATTCTTTAGGTTTAAATCCAATTGAGGACTTTATTCAAACTGATGCAGCTATAAATCCTGGTAATTCAGGAGGGCCTCTTTGCGATATTTATGGTAAAGTGATAGGAATAAATACGGCTATTATTAAGAACGCTCAGGGACTTGGTTTTGCAATCCCAATAAATATTGCTAAGAAAGTTATTCACGATTTAATTGCTTATGGAAAAGTTATCCGAGGTTATCTTGGAGTTTATATTGCCGATGTTTCTCCCGAACTTGCAAGCAAACTAGGAATAAATCATGGAGTGTTAGTTGAAAGAGTAATTCCAAATTCTCCTGCATATAAAGCTGGTATAAAACCCGGGGATATTATTGTTAAATATAATGGAGAAGATATAAAAGACACTGCAGATCTACAACTTAAAGTAATGAATACTAAGCCAAATTCCTGGGTAAATATAGAAGTTATCAGAAATGGTCAAAAAATTACTATCCCGGTAAAAATAGGATCTTTTAATGATTTTGTTTCTTTTAAAGAAATATATAAAGAACTTGGCTTTTCCGTTCAAAAATTAACTCCCGAACTTGCTAGAAAACTTGGTATAGATGAAAATATTAGTGGTCTTCTTGTAACTAATGTAAAACCGTTTAGTCCAGCTGATGAAGCTGGTTTAAAAAGAGGAGATATTATTTTGGAAGCTGGTTTTAACTTAGAAACTTTAAAACCTGTTAAATCCCCAGAAGAACTCGCTAAGATCTTAGAAAAGTATAAAGAAGAAGGAGTTCTTTTAAAGATTTATAGGGAAGGTGGAATTCTTTATTTAACTTTACAATAAGTTAATAATTTGAGCGGCCTTTAAAAGGGAGGCCGCTCAAGTTAATTTTTTATTTATTTTCAAAATAATAATTCCAAAGTTCTGGATAAAGAGGATGTTTAGAACAAATTTCCTTAACTTCTTCTTTCACTTTATTAATTTCTTTTTCATTATTAATATTTTTTAAAACCCTATCTATAAGTCTAACTATAAGTCTGGCTTCATCTTCTTTTAAACCTCTTGCAGTTATAGCCGGAGAACCTACTCTAATTCCTGATGTTACAAATGGGCTTCTAGTTTCAAAGGGGATTGTATTTTTATTTACTGTAATATTAGCTTTTCCTAAAGCTTCTTCAGCTTCTTTTCCAGTGATACCTTTATCTGTTAAATCAACAAGCATAAGATGATTATCTGTTCCTCCGGAAACTAATCTATATCCAAGTTTTAAAAATTCTTCAGCCATGGCCTTTGCATTTTTTATAACTTGTTCTTGATACTTTTTAAATTCATCTGTTAAAGCTCTTTTAAAACATACAGCTTTTGCTGCAATAACATGCATTAAAGGACCACCTTGAAGCCCAGGAAATACAGCTTTATCTATATCTTTAGCATACTCTTTTTTACACATTACAACTCCACCACGAGGCCCCCTTAGAGTTTTATGGGTAGTTGTTGTTACAAAATCACAAGCTGGGAAAGGGGAAGGATGAAGTTTGGCAGCTACAAGTCCCGCAATGTGAGCAATATCTGCTAAAAGTAAAGCTCCAACTTCATCTGCTATTTCTCTAAATTTTTCAAAATCAACTATTCTTGGATATGCGGAGTACCCACAAATAATAAGTTTTGGTTTATGTTCTTTTGCAAGTTTATATACTTGATCAAAATCTATTCTTTCATCTTCTTTTCTAACCCCGTAATAAACCGGATTAAACCATTTTCCAGAGATGTTTACTTTAGCTCCGTGAGATAAATGTCCTCCGTGAGAAAGTTCCATACACATAATAGTATCTCCAGGTTTTAAACAAGCTAGAAATACAGCTTGATTTGCTTGAGAACCTGAATGAGGTTGAACGTTTACGTGTTCTGCTCCAAAAACTTCTTTACATCTTTCTATAGCAAGTTTTTCTACAATATCTACACATTCACATCCACCATAATATCTCTTTCCAGGGTAACCTTCAGCATATTTATTTGTAAGAACGCTTCCTTGAGCTTCCATAATATCCAAATGTGTAAAATTTTCTGAAGCAATAAGCTCTAAATGTTCTTCTTGTCTTTTTAGCTCACAAGCTATAGCATCAAAAACTTCTTTATCTACTTCCTTTAGTTTTCCTAAAAACATTTATAGCCCTCCTTATTTCAATTTGAAAGGAAAATATATCACTTTAATCTTTGTGGGTCAATTACTTCAAAACTTTAAGGGGATCAAGGGAGTAATACCTTTTCCCTTTTTTCTTTAAAATATAGAAAAATACTCCCGTAGTGTTAAATAAAGGAGAGCTGCCTGTATAACCTATGGTTTCTCCTTTTTCTACAATATCTCCTTTTCTAACAGTAATATTTGAAAGCATTGCGTATACACTTACAAAACCTTTTGGATGCTCTAAAATAACGATGTTTCCAAGTCCTTTTGCAAATTTATCATTTGGTCCCGCAAAAAGAACTTTTCCTACTTCAACAGCTTTTATAGGAGTATTTATAGGGGCACAAAATATAATGGAATTATTAAAGCCCTTTTTCTTTGGAGAAGTGTCTATACATCCATCTACTGGCCAAATGAAATTTAGAGGTCGGTTTATAACTAGATTTCCAAGTTTGTTTACCTTGTAGGTAGGAATTTTTAAAATTTGACCAACTTTTAGGTAATTACTTTTTAAATTATTTATTTTTTTTATAAGTTTTATAGAAACATTAAATCTTTTTGCTATGCTCCAAAGACTATCTCCCTTTTTTACTTTATATAATATAATAAATTTCCTTTTAGAGGTTTTTACTTCCTTTTTTATAATTTCAGGTTTTTTTATAATAATTTTGCAAACTTTCTTTTTTATAACTAGTTTTTGACCAGGTTTTAATATATTGGTTTTTAAATTATTATCTTTTTTTATCTTTTTTATAGAAATTCCATACCTTCTTGCTATGCTCCATAAAGATTCTCCTTTTTTTACAATATGGATAATTTCTTTTTCTTTGCAAATTATCTCTTTTTTATATGTAGGTTTTAATTTCCCTTTCTCACTTAGTTTAACAATTAAATTTAAATCTATCCTATTATCTTTTTTATAAGGATTAAAAGATTCCCAACAAATCTTTTTATATATATACAGTTTTTGACCAGGTTTTAAATGATAACTTTTTAATTTATTCCATCTTTTTATAGCTTTTGCCGAAGTCTTAAACTCTTTAGCTATTTTCCAGATAGTATCACCTTTTTTAACATAATAAATATATTCTTTATAGGCACAAACTTTTTTTGCAAAACAAAAAGAGAAAAATGCGAAATATAATATTAAATATTTAAAGATATTTTTTAATTTCAAAGGTTTATACCTCTAATTAAAATAAACTTGAGGAAAGAAAAAAAGTTTTCTCTATTTCAGAAAATAGCTTTTTCATCTCAAGTTCGTCTAAGACAATACTTTTAATTTTTTCATAATTTGGTTGTAATTTTTTTAAGTTTACATCTATATCTGTTTTTAATTTTATTAAATCTCTATATTTGAAAACTTCATTTTTATGTTCAAGTAAATTTCCTCTAAGATTTAACGGAATTTTCTCTATATTTTTGTATATACCCTCTAGGTTTGTATAAGCTTTTATTAAATTTTTAGCAGTTTTTGGCCCTATTCCCGGAACGCCTGGAATATTATCTACTTGATCTCCGCATAAGGCAAGATAATCTGGGAACGATACGGGTTGAAAATCATACTCTTTTATAAATCTTCCTTTATCCCAAATCTCTAAATTTTCTATTTTTTGTTTAATTCTATAAATGGAGGTTCTATCTGAAATAATTTGAAATAGGTCTTTGTCAAAGGTTATAATTCCTATATCTGTTTTTTCCTTTTCTAATTTTTTTGCTAAACTTCCAAGAATATCATCTGCCTCATAAAATCCGCTATCTAAAACTAAAAAACCTAAATTAGTCAAAATATTTTTCAAAACTGGGATTTGAACTTTAAAATCATTTTGATAAATTTTTGATCTTTTAGCTTTATATGCAGAAAAAGTGTTTTTTCTGTATTTTTGAGAGGAAGGAAGTGGAGTGTCAAAAACAAAAATAAAATCTTTAGGTTTATAATCTTTATAATACTTTATTAAACTTCTTAAAAATGCAAAAATTGCAAATGTTGGAAATCCTTTTGAATTTTTTAAATTTGCTTTTTTTAAAGCATAATAAGATCGATAATAAAGGCCGGTTGCATCTACTAAAAAAATCATCTTTTCCTCAAATTAAATATCTAGATCTTTATCAAAATACTCCACTCTTCTTTGATGTCTTCCTCCTTCAAATTCCTCATTTAAAAAATCTTTAACAATAGCTTTAGCAAGCTCAGGGCCTAAAACTCTTCCTCCCAAACATAAAACATTTGCATTATTATGTCTTCTACTCATTTTTGCAGTATATTCTGTACTACATAAAGTAGCTCTAATGCCCTTAAATCTATTTGCTTGAATGGACATTCCTATTCCTGTTCCGCAAAGTAAAATTCCGCATACTTTTTTTCCTTCTTTTTCTCTTTTTAAAAGTTCTTTACAAAGTTTTCTGGCATAGACTGGATAATCACATGACTCCTTTGTATAAGTTCCTAAATCTTCAACTTTTATATTTTTCTCCTTTAAAAAGTCTTTTATAACTTGCTTTAAGTCAAAGCCGGCATGATCTGAAGCTATTAAAACTTCTTCAAAAACCATATTTATATCCCTCTTGATTTTTAGTTAAAGTATTTTAGCAAAATCAAATTTAGGTTTTATTATTATATTATGTAGTTATTTTAAAAGGCCTCGAACAATTATTTCCACAGCTTCGTCTTCATCATAACCTTTTAGCATTAAAGTTTGAATTTGTTTTTTATCCAAGGAGCCTATCGCAGCTTCATGAGTAACTTTTGCAGTAGGATTGTTTACGACTACTACTGGAGTAGCCTTTAAAACAACATCTTTACATCTAATGATTTCAGAGCAATCTATATGACCTCTTGCATAATCTCCTATTCCGTAGGTTTCTCCATAAAATTCTGCTCGCATTTTACCTAAAGCAACTATTCTACTTTTTGAAATAGCTTTAGAGTGTTTTCCCTTTAAATAAATTATATCTTTTACAAATATATCGTCTCCATCTCTTCCAGCCATTTTTGTTTCTATATCAATAGAAGCATAATTTAAAACATCCACTTCATAGGTAACGTTAACTTTTCCAGCATTATTTTTATCTATCTTAAATAGACTTTTATATGTTCCGTAATCTTCAACTACTCCTTTACTTTGAGTATCTATTAAAATATCAAGATCCTTATCATGATAATGGATTTCCTCTATATCTAAATATGCGTTTTGTTTTACTTTAAAATTTGTTTTGGTTATATGCTTTATATTTTTTCCCTTAAATGCACAGTGAGATATAAACTTAACTTTTGAATTTTTTCCAACTAATATATCTACAAAAATTTCTTGACTACCTGCTCCAATTTTAGATAAACATAAATGAATAGGTTTTTTTGGTTTTATGTTTTCTAAAACTGTAATATTTATAAATAATCCTTGGAGTTTTTCGTGTTTTTCTATTAAAATCCCAGGATAAGGAATTTCCTTTATTACTTTATTTCCTTCCACTATTAAAGAAGGAGAATTTAAAATATCTTTTGGTAAACCTAAGGAAAATAAATTATTAAATATGTTACTCACGATTATTTACCTCTTTTATTTTATCTTCAAGCTCACAAACTTTACATTTTTCAAAAAAATCTTTTATTTCTTTTGGAGAACCCGTTTTTATAATTTCTCCGTTACAAAGTAAGGCCGCTTTTGTTGCAAAATCTAAAAGTTTCTCATTATGAGTAATCATAAGTATTGTTGCATCTTTATCTTTTAAAATATGTAAAATTTTTCCAATATCTTCAATAGATGTGAAATCTATTCCAGAATCTATTTCGTCTAAAATAACAAATTTAGGACCAAAAAATAGAATACTGGCAAGTTCGATTCTTTTTCTTTCTCCTCCAGATAGAGTATTATCTACAAATCTATTTAAATACTTTTTTGGATTTAAACCAACAAGTTTTAAAACTTCTTCTTTGTCGGAGAACCAATTATTTATTGCATATTTCTTTGAAAGATCTAAGTATTCACTTACAGTAATACCCTCAAATTCTGCAACACTTTGAGGAGCCATAGTCATTCCGAGTCTAGCTCTTTCAAAAATTTCTAAATTATTAATAAGTTTATCTTCAAATATTATTTCACCATCTACATTATCTTTTATTAATCCCATAATAATACTTGATAACGTGCTTTTTCCAGCTCCATTTGGTCCTATAATGGCAAATATCTCATTTTTTGGTATTTCCAAATTTATATTCTTTAATATTTTTTTGTCCTTTCCATAAGATAAATTTTTTATTTTAAGCAAAGAGCACCTCTTATTTTTGAAGATTTAGCGAAATTATATTTAATTATATACAATCTAGAATATATCATACCTTCATAATATTTCAATAGGTTATTTAATATTCAAAATTTATCAATCTTGAAAATCCAAAGGAAAATCTTAAATTAAATCTTAAAAAATATTTTATATTTTTTAAAATGGAGGTATAAGATGAAAGAAATAAAAAGTAGTAATGTTTTAAAGGTGTTAGATAAACAAGTAAAAGAGGACTTTAAAAATTATTTTCAAGATAGAGATTATGGTGTTATTGCTGTAACTAAAGAAGATGCTATAAGGGGTTTTTGTGTAAAAATAAAAAATGCATTAGAGGAAGCTAAAAAAAGACATAATTTATCTCCGGCAGCAACTGTAATACTTGGAAGAGCTATGGCAGGAGCTTTACTTTTAACTTCGCTTTTAAAACATGCAACTAATCAACGTCTTTTATTAAAAATAGATTGTAATGGTCCAGCTAAAGGTGTAGTGGTAGAAGCAGATGCAAAAGGAAATGTAAGAGGTTATATTTTAAATCCAAATCTTCCTACAGTTATAAAAGAAGAAAATGGTCAAAAAAAGTTTGATATAAAATCTCTTATAGGTCAGGGGTATTTAACGGTTATAAAAGATTATGGTCTTAAAAATCCTTATGAAAGTACAGTACCGTTAGTATCTGGAGAAATAGCTCAAGATATAGCTTATTACCTTGCAAAATCTGAGCAGATTCCTTCTGCGGTTTCCTTAGGAGTAAAAGTAGATGAAAATGGTAATGTTATTTCTGCAGGAGGTCTTTTAATACAAGTTCTTCCTGGAGCAAAGGAAGAAACTATTAATAAAATAGAAGAAAATGTAAAGAAATTACCTCCTATTTCTAAACTCTTTGAAGAAGGAAAACGCCCAGAAGACATTTTAGAAATGGCTTTTGATGGATATACAACAGCTATTTTAGCTTTAAAAGAAATAAACTTTAATTGTAAGTGTAATAAAGATATAGCAAAATCCATTTTATTATCTCTTCCAAAAGAAGATTTAGAGCATCTTATTAAAGAGGGTGAAGCCAAGGTAAGATGTCATTTTTGCGGTAAGGAATATATATTTTCAAAAGAGGAGCTAGAAAAAATTCTTAAAGAAAAGAAGGAAAAATGTACATGCTCTAAAGAAGGAGCTCGTAAAATTTTAAAGGAATTTCCAAAGGAAGAAATTGAAAAAGGCATAGAAAAAGGTTTTCTCGAAGTTATGTGTCCAAAATGTGGAAAAGTTTACAAGTTTGAAAAAGAAGAACTTAAGAAAGTTCTAAAAGAGATGAATAATTAGTTTGGGGCAAAATGCCCCAAATTTCTTTTATTTTTTAACTAATAATTTACTTTCCAAAGTTTATTTTTTTTCTTTTCTTGATTATAATCCTACCAGTTTTAAACTAAATTACTAGGAGGTTTCCTATGAAATTTCTCAGACTTCTTTTTGTTTTATCTTTATGTAGTATTTATGCTTGCTTTTCTTCTAAATCTGAAAAAAATGAAACACTTTCTAAAAATCAAAATTCTACTCAGAAATCTTCAAAAATTGTATTAAATGGGGCTGGAGCAACTTTTCCATATCCAGTTTATACAACTTGGGCAAAAAAATATTATAAAGAAACTGGAGTAAAAGTCAACTATCAAGGTATAGGTTCTGGTGGCGGTCAAAAAATGATAAAAAATCGTCTTGTAGATTTTGCAGGTTCAGACCAAATGCTAGAACCTGTAACTTTAAGAAAGTGGCACGTTCTCCAATATCCGGGTGTAGTTGGAGCCATAGTAGTTGTTTATAACTTGGATAAAGTAAAAGATGGAGAGTTAAAACTTCCAAATGATGTAGTGTCAGATATATTTTTAGGAAAAATAAAATATTGGGATGATGAAAAAATAAAAAAAGCTAATCCTAACTTAAATTTACCTCATCAAAAAATTACAGTTATTCACAGAGCTGAAGGTTCGGGAACAACTTGGAATTTTTCTTATTGGCTTTCTCAAATAAGTCCAGAGTGGAGAAATAAGATAGGTTATGGTAAAGTAGTAGAGTGGCCAACTGGCATAGGTGCAAAAGGAAATTTTGGAGTGGCAGCATATATAAAACAAATTCCTGGGTCTATAGGATATGTAGAATATGCTTATAAATTAAAAAATAATTTGAAAGCTGCGCAACTTCAAAGTAAGGAAGGAAAGTTTGTAAAACCAAATATGAGATCCTTTACAGAAGCTGCGAAAAATGCAAAATGGTCTCCAGAAAATGACTTTTATTTACCCTCTAATTTAATTTTATCCCCAGGAAAAAATTCTTGGCCTTTAACTGTAGCAACCATGATTTTAATTCCCGAGGAAAAAATAGAAAAGGATAAAGAAGTAAATAAATTTTTCTACTGGGCTTTTAAAAATGGTAAAAAAGATGCAAAAGATCTTGGTTATGTTCCTTTAGATGAAAATACAGTTAATAAAATAAAGATTTATTGGAAAAATCATAAAGTTAATCCTTAAATTTTAGTCTATAAGGGGAGGATAAAGAATCCTCCCCTTATAATTTCTCGAAAATCAAAATTCTATCCACCTTCATCTTTAACTATAGTAACTTGAGTTATAAATAAGTTGAAATCTAAAGGTATTATAAAACTAGTTTGTGTTTCATACAACTTGAAAAAAGCTATGAAAGTTATAAATTCATTATCCTCGGACAAACTTTATAAAATCTTTCAAGAAAGATTACCTTTAGAGACGAAAAAATTATTTAAAGCAGATTTTAGAAAAACTTTACACCTTAAAGTAATTAATGTAGTTTAACAATTGTGTTAAAATTATCTTCCAAAAATTTTAAAATATGGAGGAATTAGCATGTTTGCAGTTATAAAAACTGGCGGAAAACAATATAAGGTTAAAGAAGGAGATATATTAAGAGTAGAAAAATTAAATGCAAATGAAGGAGATACTGTAGAACTTGAAACTTTAATGATTAGTGATGAAAATGGGAACATTCAAGTAGGAAATTTAGGAAAGAAAGTTATTGCAAAAGTTTTAAAACATGGAAAAGGGGAAAAAATTATTGTATTTAAATATATGCCAAAAAAACACTGGCAAAGAAAAAAAGGACATCGCCAGTGGTTTACAGAAATAAAAATTGAAAAAATTGAAAGTTAATCTGGAGGTAACTCGCCATGGCACATAAAAAAGGACAAGGTTCTTCTAGAAACGGTAGAGATTCTATTTCTAAAAGACTTGGAGTAAAAAGACATGATGGTCAAATAGTAAGAGCTGGAAATATTTTAGTTCGTCAAAGAGGAACAAGAATCTATCCTGGAAACAATGTTGGTATGGGTAATGATTACACTCTTTTTGCATTAGTTGACGGAATTGTTAAATTTGAAACTAAAAGAGGAAAAAAAGTAGTAAGCGTATATCCAATTTCCAATCAAGTTGGAAATGCATAAGAAAGCTTTTATTATCTCTTTTGAAGGTATTGAGGGAAGCGGGAAAAGTACTCTCGCTTCCCAATTATATTCTTTTTTAAAGAAAAATATAAATTCTTTAGATATTCCTTATAAAAACGTTTTTATTTTTAGAGAACCGGGAAGCTCTCCTCTAGGAGAAGTTCTTCGAGAAATAATTCTTTATAAATTAGATCCAAAAAAAAATACAAAAACTTTATCTCTTCTTTTTGAAGCTTCCCGAAGTTATCTTTTTGAAGAATACAAAGATATATTTTTGGAAAAAAATATTATTATTTTTGATAGATTTATAGATTCTACTATAGCTTACCAGGGCTATGGGATGGGTTTAGATATAAATTTTCTAGAATTTTTAAATTTATTTGTCACAGAAAATATAAAACCAGATTTAACTTTTCTTTTGGATGTGGATGTAAACATAGCTTTTCAAAGAATTCAAAAAAAGAAAAAAGATAATATTGAAAAACTTTCAAAGAAATTTTTTGAAAAAGTAAGACAAGGTTTTTTAGAAATTTCTCAAAGGGATAAAAATAGATTTGTGGTTTTAAATAGTTCTAAAAACAATCTAAAAGATCTTTTTGAGAAGATTAAATCTATTACTTTGGAAAGGTTAAAAAATTTTTAGAGATGCTATTTTATTTTTTAATAATAAATTTTAAAATAATAAATAATAAATTAGAAAAGGGGGGATAAAATCCCCCCATCAATTAAACATCTATTTCTTCCCAAGCTCTTTCTTCAGCTTTCATTAAGTCCGCAGCTTGTAAAAGTAAAAGACCAGATTCAAATAAAGAGTTTTGTCCTAAGAATTTTGCTTGTTTCATAATAGTGAGTTCTTTTTCAAATTCTTCATCTGTAAGTCCAGCCTTCTTCTTAATTTCTTTCCAGTTTTCCGGCTCAATTCTTACTCTTTGCTCTTTTACATATAAAGAACCAACTTCTTTAATTGCGCGGATTATTCTAATAATGAATGGATTTACTGGGTTTGCAATTCCTTCTGGCGTACCTGCGGTAGCTCTTTTGATAAGTTTTCCGGGTTCAGTTAAAGTTACTACTCCACAGGTTTCTAAGTTTACAATACCTTTTGCATCTAATTTTTCCAAAGCAAGGTAAACATCTTCTCTTTCTTTGTCACTAAAGTATGGTTTAATAATATCTTCCTCGATAAATGCTCCTCTTAAATAAGGAATACATTTTAAAACTCTAAGTTCAAAAGCGGTTAAGTGAGGAACTCTATTGATATGAGTTGCCATTCTTGCATAAAATCTTCCGGATGCAGTTGGAGCTCCTTGTCCGGTGGTAATAGCTTCTTCTCCTCTCATAAACCAAGAGTAATCTGGTGCTCTAAATTCAAGACGAGTTACTGTAACAGATTTTACAGCTGGGGCAGGAATCGGTCTTTCTTTAACTTGTTTTTGATCTTGAAGAACTTTTTTACCCCAGTCTGTGAAGTCATAATAAAGTTTTCCTTTTTCGTTTATATCTGTTTTAATAGCTTCTTGTGCTTCTAAAGAGTAAAGAGCAGTAGAAATATCATAATGCTTATTAAACCACTCCTCTACTTTCTTTGCTTCTTGCAATTCTTTTAAAATCTGTTGCTTTTTCTCTGGAAGCTCTTTTAATCTTCTTCCATATTTTTCTAAAAGCTTTTGAGCTTCTCTTAATTTTCTTTCAAATACAGTTTTCCAAATTTCTTCTTTAGTAGGATAAATTTCTGGATTTTCTTTATGAGTTTCCCAAATTTTTTCAATAGCTTTTAAAATTTCAATTTCAACTTCATCAAAATCTACCGTCCAAGGATCGGTTTTAACTTGTTTTGTATAAATTTTCCAAGCAAGATATAGATGTTTTCCTCCGGGTAGAAGATTTCCTTCTTCATCAATATAAGCCTGAGCTACAAGTTTTTCAAACATTTTGCTATCTATAGCATCTTTCCCTTCTTCAACTACTTTAGCTAAGTTTTCTAATATTTCTGCAGATACATTTATAGGTAAAGCTGGAGCGGATTTTAATAAGCCTGCTCTCACTTGTTGTCCAAGTCCTGTTAAAGCATAAACATCAGATTTTGGAGCGGAGAAAGCTATAAGTCTTTGAGCTTCAAGTTCATAAAGTTCATGTTTTCCAACATCTGCGGTTAATTTTAAAATAGATTTAAGACCTGGTCCTGGAGGCATTTCTTTAATATAATCTGTAAGTCTTTTATCTACAGTAATATGGGGTTTTGCTTCTTGATAAGCTTGCCAAATGGTATCTGCAAGCGGAGTAAGTTGTCCGTTTTTAGCAAATCCTCTTTCTTCTAAAGCTTCAGCTACATCTTGAGGACATCTACCTTGACATTTTCTTGCTACTTCAATCATTGCAATTACTTCGGTTCCTACCCAACGATATCCTTCTTCCCAATCTTCTATATTGATAACACCTTGTTTTTCTGCTGCCTCAATTGTTTCTGCTACAAGCATTCCACTATAAGTAAGATGATATTTGTCGTTATCTTCTAGTCTTAAAAGACCCATTAAATTAAGTTGGTTTAAATACTCTAGAATTTCAGGTTCTTTTTCAGCTGCAGAAAAAAATTCATCTCCTCTTAATTTACCTTCATATATTTCCTTTAAAAGTTTTACATGCTCTTTTGTTAGTATCATTCATTATCCTCCTAAAAATTATTAATTGATGGGAAATTATAGCAAAGAAGGGAAAAATATATAGTTAGGAGGAAAGTTCTTTGATTTTTTCTTCAAGATATTCAAGAGCTTCTTTGCAGCTGATTGGAAGATATACATTAGAGGATCGAATATATACAGTTTTTTCGTTTTCTTTGCAAAGTTCCTTTAAAAGTTTTATTTCTTCTTCGTATAAACGTTTTAAAAGCTCTTTATTGATTTCTCTTTTTTTCTCATCTTTTAAACGAAACATTTCTTTTATCTCATTTATCCACTTTTCAACTATACTCATTTTCTGCCCCCTAAAATAATAATAGGGGGCACCTTTAAAGGTGCCCCTTTTGTTTTATTTATTTTCTTCCTTTTTTTCTTCTTTTTCTAAAGTTTGAGCTTTTTCTAGTAAAGCTTCAAGAGCCATATATGTTTCTGCAATGCTTCTTTCAATTAAAAGAGCAGCTGCTTCTAATGCAGAAATTCTTTTGTCAATGTGTTTTAAAGCTTCTTCGTAAGAAAGCTCAACAGAAAGATTTGGTCCAATAGTCATAATAATTGTATTTGGATCTTCAATTTTAGCTTTAATAGCAGCATCTATTCCAACAGGTACCAAAATTGTTTTTCCTTCTCCAAGTTCTTTTAATTTAGCTAAAGTTACTTTGAGAAGTTTTAAATTAGAAATTTGTTGGCGAATAAGCTCAAGTTCTGCTCTTGCAGCTTCAATGCTTGCAACAAGAGCTCTCAATTGAGCTTGTAACTGAGCTAAAGTAACTACCTCTTCTTTAACTTCTTGGTTTTGTACTTTATTTTCAGCCATTTTTATAACCTCCTTTTAGTTCTTATTTATCATTTTCTTTATCTATTAATAAATATAGGCTTTTTTAAATAATTTTCAAGATATTATTAAAAAATATAAAATAAATTTTTAAATTTCTAAAAGATCAGGATAGTCAGTAAATAAAATAATTTAAATTAGAAAAAAGGGAAAAAGGTAATTAAAAGAAATATAAAAATACCTCATTAAAATAGCTTTTTAATCATTTCCTCAAATTTATGAAGTGTAAAGTTATTTTGGGAAAAAATATTTTCCCAATTTACCTGATAGTATTTTGAAGGGGGCAGGGGATACTTTTTTTCTCCTGGAGTCATGTTGTATTTTAAAAAAATTTTTTGAACTTTCTCAGATAGTATAAATTTAAGAAACTTTAAAGATAATTTTGGATCATTTGTTGATTTAAAAATAAAAATAGGACTTGGTATATATATATTTTCTTTTGGATAAATGAAAGATATATTATAGTTTTTCGCAAAATAATCTATAAGAATTCCAATATCCACTTTATTTTTCTTTAAAGCTTTAGCTAATTCTAAGTTATTTTTAAAAATGTAAACATGATTATTTTTAAGCATTTTTCTTAATGAGCTTTCACCTATAAAATTTAAAGCATAATAAAAAAGTCCTAAAGCAAATCCGGAATAGTGTGGATCTACGATTCCCATTTTTAAATTTTTATATTTTAAAAATTCAGAATACGAAGAAATTTTTGCTTTTTTGAAATTTTTTGAGTAAGCTATAACTGGGATCAAAATTCTGGCGGAAACAAAATAATTATCTTTATCTACATAATAATATTTTTTAGGATCATCTACTTTAAACCTTAAAAGTAAATTTAATTTTTTTAATGAGATAACATTTATAGGGTCTGCAAGTAATCCTACGTCAAGCTTTATGTTTCCATTTAAAATATTTTTTACTATTTGCTTTCTTAAATAGGAAGAAGAGGATCTTTTTATTACAACTTCAAGGTCTGGATTTTCTTTTTCGAATTCTTTACAAATCTCTTTGGCAACATTTAGGGGTAAAGATGTATAAAAATATAAAGTCTTTTTTTCGAAAATTAAAAAGTTATTCTTCAATATAAGATTAAGAGCTATAAAAAAACTTATTAAAATTAATAAAAAGATACTTATTATTTTTCTTGAGCTAACCATGTTTAAATGCCGAGGACATCAAACATGTTGTATAAACCTTGTTTTTTTTCTTTTAAAAATTTTGCAGCATATAAAGCACCTTTTGCAAAAGGTTTTCTAGAATTAGCTTTGTGAGTAAGTTCTATTCTTTCGTCTTCTCCGAAAAAATATACAGTATGCTCTCCAGCTACATTACCGCCTCTTAAGGCCATAACTCCAACTTCATTTTTCTTTCTTTCACCTATTACTCCATCTCTGCAGGAAACTCGGTTTAAAGAATTTCCAAAAACTTTATTTATAATCTCAAAAAGTCTAGTAGCTGTACCTGAAGGTGCATCTTTTTTATATTTATGATGAATTTCCATAATTTCGATATCAAAATCTTTATCCTTTAAAAGTTTTGTTGCAATTTCAGTTAGTTTAAAAAGAAGATTAACGCCTAAGGACATATTTGGAGAGTAACAAATAGCCGTATTTTTAGATAACTTTTCCATTTTTTCAAGGATACTTTTATCCAAAGCAGTGGTTCCTATTACAGCTTTTTTAGAAGTGTTCTTTTCTAAATAGTTTAAAACTTCTTTTGTTCCTTCGGGTAAAGAAAAGTCTATAATAATATCAAAATCTTCTTTTATATCATATAAAGATTTATATATTGGAATATTTTCTAAAGTTCCTTCTTTTCTATCTACCCCGGCAACAACTTTTATATCTTCGAAACTTTTAGAAAGTTCGTATATAGTTTTTCCCATTCTTCCTAAAATTCCGAAAATAACAATTTTAACCATGTTTAGTTAACCCCCAAAATATGATGAATATGAATAATACCAACCACCCTTTTATTTTCATCTACAACTGGCAAAACTGTAATTTTATAGTTTTCCATTTTATCTAAAGCTTCTTTTATGGAATCTAAATAAAAAATAGTTTTTGGATTTTTAGTCATAGCATCTTTAGCAGTAGAGCTATATATATCTTTTTTCTTTTCTAAAAATCTTCTTAAATCTCCATCTGTAATAATTCCCCTTAAATTTTCACTTTTATCAAAAACTAGAGCGCAACCAAGTTTTTTTTGAGACATCTCTTTTATTACTTCTATCATAGATGTGTCTAAATATACCTTTGGAATAGCTTTACCTTCTTTCATAAGATCCTTTACTTTTAAAAGCTTTAAACCTAAGGATCCCGAAGGATGGAAAATATGAAAATTTTCCTTTTTAAAATTTTTCAATTTAGATATAGTAACTGCCAAAGCATCTCCAAAGGCTAAAGTTACTGTACTTGAAGTAGTAGGAGCTAAACCCAAATGACAAGCTTCACTCTCTACGAAAGTATATAGATTAATATCTGAAAGTTTTGAAAGAGAATTTCCAGGTTTAGAGGTTATTGATACTACCTTTTTTGCGATTTTTTTTACTATAGGTAAAATAAAAAGAAGCTCTTTTGTCTCTCCACTATGAGAAATAGATACAAAAATATCTTTCTTTTGTAAAACTCCCAAGTCCCCGTGAGCGGCTTCGGTAGGATGTAGAAATATGCTTGGTATTCCTAAAGAAGAAAAAGTGGAAGCAAGTTTTCTTCCTATAATTCCCGACTTTCCTACTCCGGAAAAAACAAGTTTTCCTTCTAAAGTCAAAGTTTCTTTTATAAATTTTAAAATATTTTCTTCTTGTCTTTCTAAATTATCTTTCAAATTTAATATACCTTTTACCTCGTTTTCTAAAACTTCCTTAATATTTTGCAAAGTGTCTTTTAAATTATTTTCCTTCACTTGAAACATCCTCTTTCTTATCTTGAGCTATATTTTCTCTTTTATCATCTTCCACAAATTCCTTAAATTTTCCAAAAACAATTCTACCTGCGGAGGTTTGCAAAATATTTGTTACTTCTATTTTAACTTTTTTCCCAATTTTATCTCCAGCATTGTCCACTATTACCATAGTTCCATCATTTAGATATCCAATAGCTTGATTTTTATCTTTTCCTCTTTTCACTAAAGAAATTATTAGATCTTCTCCAACAACAAAATTTGGTTTTAAAGCATTTATTAAATCATTTAAATTTAAAGTTTCTATCCCTTTTATCTGAGCAAGTTGAATAAGATTATAGTCCATAGTTAAAAGCTTAGCATCAAATTTTCTTGCAAGTTCTAAAAGTTTTTCATCCGTTTTTCTTAAATAAGGTATATCTCTTTCATATATATCTACCAAAAGAGCTTTTTTTTCATTTGACAGTTTTAAAAGCTCTTTTACAGCTTCTAAACCTCGTCTTCCTTTGTTTCGAATAACTGGATCATGGGTATCTGCTATAAATTGTAGTTCTTCTAAAACAAAACGAGGAATTATAAATTTCCCTTCTAAAAATCCGGTTTTCAAAACATCTACAATTCTATAGTCTATTAAAGTTGAAGTATCTATAACCTTTGTAGGAATGCATTCTTCTTTATCCTCTCTAAAAAGAGATGAAAAGCTTCTTTTTTTCAAACTTTCGACAAATAAAATACCAAATAAAATGGGAAATATACCAAATGTTAAAGCATTTACAAAAAATAGCTCTTCTTGGATAGGAAAGAATAAAATATTTATTATTACATATATTAAATAAGCAAATAAAACTCCTAAGGAAAATCCAAAGATAAAATGAATAAAGTCTTTTATAAATATTTTTTTAGAAAAAATAAAGTAGTAAAGCAAAAATGCAGCTGTCGTAGAAAAAGTAGATATTAAAAAAGCTTGTAAATAATCAAATCCATAACTTACAAGTCCCAAAAAGGACAACCAAAATATTAAAATAAATGCTGGATTTATAATTCTTGGTTTAATAAATCTTATTTTCATTTTTTTCTCCTAAGAAATAAAATATCACTTTCTAATACATCAAATCTACTCTGCGGGGTATCCCACAGGCATAATATAAAGAGGATGTTCTTTTATATCTAAAATTATCTTAATAAGCTCATCTATAAAGGCTCCAATAGCTACTGTTCCAAGCTTTAAATATGTAGCCATTAGATATATGTTTTGGGAAATATGTCCCGCTTCCATTAAAACATACCTAATTCCTCGTTTTCCATATTTTGACATAGTTATTCCAAAGTTTGCTGTAATTATAAAGTTTAAAGGAGCATCCATAATAAAATCTTGATTTAATGCAGCTTGAACTAGCTCTGGCAAAATATTTTTTGAAAATAAAAATTTTAAACTATGGTTTTCAGGCATATATAAAAAAAGGGCATTTTCTAAATCTTTATACCTTTTTAAAAATAAATAAATTCTCATAGGATATAAAGCTCCGGCTGAAGGTACAGTTTTGTATCCAAAGGGGTTTCTAAGTCCATAAGCCGCAAAGCAGAGCTTTGAAATTTCGTTTTCACTTAATGGATTTGAAAGATAGCTTCTAATTGAACGTCTTTTAAATAATAGCTCTTCAAAGGAAAAAGAAAGCTTTTCTATTTCAATTTCCGGAAGTTTAAAAATCATAATTTATCCTTTATTAGTTTTTTTGAAAATTTTTTCTCATTATATAAATTTAGGTCATCATTACTCGCAAGGGAATCGGTTCCAAGGAAAATTGGAATGTTGTATTTTTTAAAAAGATCAAAAGGGGGTTTTCCTACATTTAGATAGTAATTGCTTCTTGGACATAAAATAACTTTTGCTCCTGTCTTTTTAATTAAATAAGCTTCTTTTTCCGTAATATGAACACAGTGGACTAAATACGTTTTTGGAGATAAAACCCCAAGTTCATATAAATATTCAATAGGCCTTTTTTCTGGAGGAGTAAAGTTTCCAAGAACTCCTATATTTTTAAAAAGTTCGTACATAGAATTTTTCTTCCCCAAAAGAAAATCAACTTCCTCTTTACTTTCGGCAGCATGAATTTTGAATATAGGAGTATTTTTGTAAATAAGCTTTATATATTTTGGATTCACGCTATAGGGAGCATGAGCTGAAAGATAAAAATTATATTTTTTTGCTATTTTTATATACTTTTCAAATCTTAATTTTGCAATATTTTCATCTAATCCAATAAATTCAAAAAAATTTTTTATATTGGGTCTTTTTAAAATTTTTAAAATTTTCTCATTCTCGGTAAAGGTTTGTATATTCCAAAAGTAATAATCTTTGTATTCCTTTAAAATTTTTTTTATAGATAAAATTCTTAGCTCATCTTTTACCAAAAATTTAAAAGAAATTATTTTTTTCAACCAAGATACAAAGTCTTTTTCACGAGGTCTATTTAAATATTTAAAGTAAGAAAATTCAAGATGGGTATGGTAGTTAATAGGTTTCATCTTTTACCTCTTTTCAAATAATTTAAGGATTTTAGCAAGCTTATTAAGATCCTTTTTATCTAAGCTAATAACGATTTTATTATACCTTTCATTTGTAAGCTCAAAAACCGCTATATCTTTATTTGGATACACGCACCAAAATTCTTTTTTATTATTTTTTACAGAGAAAAAAATTCCTATTATGAGTAAATTAAATATACGTACGCCTGATGCTTTAAATAATGGATATTTTAACTTAGATGGATTTAAAATAATGTTTTTGATATTTTTGATGGGAAATTCTATTGGTTTAAAGTTTAAAGATAGAATCTTTTCAAGTTTACTTAATTTTATTTGAATTTTGTCCTTTTTTATATCTAACTTTGCCATTTTATATTTTAATCTTTAGAAACACTTCAATGTTAAAATATTTTACAAAAATTTTTTGGAGGTATTAAACTTGAAAGTGGAAAAAAGTAAAAAACTTTTTGAAGAAGCCAAAAAATATATTCCAGGTGGGGTAAATTCTCCAGTTAGAGCTTTTAAAGCTGTTGAGGATATTCCGCGTTTTATTGAAAAAGGGGAAGGTGCATATATTTACGATGTGGATGGAAACAAATATATTGATTATGTAATGTCCTGGGGACCTTTAATTTTAGGTCATGCTCCTAAAAAAGTTATTAAAGCTGTTGTTGAGCAGGCAAAAAAGGGAACTTCTTATGGGGCTCCAACTAAGCTCGAGGTAGAAATTGCAAAATTTATATGTGAGCATGTTCCGGGAGTAGAAAAAGTTAGAATGGTAAACTCCGGAACAGAAGCTACTATGAGTGCAATTCGTCTGGCAAGAGGGTATACTGGAAGAAAAAAAATTATAAAATTTGAAGGATGTTACCATGGGCATGTAGATTCCCTACTTGTAAAAGCAGGGTCTGGACTAGCAACTTTTGGAAAACCATCCTCTCCAGGTATCCCCGAAGAGCTTGCAGCTCTTACTATTACTTTACCATTTAATGACATAAATACCTTTAAAAAAGCTATTTTGGAACATAAAGGAGAAATTGCCTGTGTTATTTTAGAACCCGTTATGGCAAATGCAGGGCTAATTATGCCCACAAAAGAATTTTTAAAAGAGCTTAGGGAAATTACTGCTCAAGAAAATATTATTCTTATCTTTGATGAAGTTATTACTGGATTTAGACTTTCTTTAGGTGGAGCTCAAGAGTATTTTGGAATTACTCCCGACCTTTCTACCTTTGGAAAAGTTATAGGGGGAGGTCTGCCGGTAGGGGCTTTTGGAGGGAAAAAAGAAATTATGGATTATTTATCTCCAGAGGGTCCTGTATATCAAGCTGGAACTTTATCCGGAAATCCTCTTGCTATGGCGGCTGGTCTTACAACTTTAAAGCTTTTAAAAGATGGTAAAGTTCAAAAACTTCAAGATGGAAGTACTATAGTTGACTTTTTTAAGGATGGAGAAG
>Ga0256837_1000421_pt1 | contig 36295 bp, 45 predicted proteins | sample 4562384metaG_FD_185976 | JGI IMG/M metagenome (GOLD analysis project Ga0256837, IMG submission 185976) | Hydrothermal vent microbial communities from Guaymas Basin, Mexico - 4561-384 | ecosystem: Environmental > Aquatic > Marine > Hydrothermal vents | place: Mexico: Guaymas Basin | collected... | reverse complement strand
GTCCGTCTTATTGTTTACTAACTGTTGGAGGTAGTACGATTGAGATAATTAAAGAGTATATATCTAATCAGGCAAAGCCTGAATAATCCTTGACCTCTCCCAAATTACAGATTATGGAAGAGGATTGTGGATTATGATTTGTTCAAATATATTTAATTAATTGAGATGATGTTTTTTGTAAAAATAAAGACTCCCCAAGATGGGGATTTTATACAGAAAATTTTTCTTCTGCATTTTTGCAGAAGAGATCTCTCTCTTCTGCTTTGATGAACTTTGGTGCAAAACACCAAAGTTCATCAATCAATACCATCGCGAACCACACATCGTGGTCCGCGATGTTACTAAGGGAAGGAACTTGTATAAAGTCCTCCCCTCTTCTTTCAAAGAAGAGGGGGCTGAACCCCTCTTCTATTTTTTCTGCGATAGCGTTAATGCTATCGCAGAAAACTTGTTCTTTGAGTGGTACATAGTACCACTCAAAGAACAGAGAACCCATAACTTGCCCTCTGGCAAGTTGGTTCTCCTTCTTGGAAGAGGAGAAACTGTAGCCAGCTTCTAAAAGTCTGGCTGCCTTTTCTCCTCTCCAGTTTATTTTTTGATTGATGGTCATTTCTGACCATCTTTTTTTCAGTAATATCATAATTCCGTCCCTCCCCAGGACAAAATTCGAGCATCATCAACATAGACTCTGGTTTTCCAGAAAAATATCTATGTTGACTAGCTAAGTCGAAAGGAGTGACGAAATGCCCAATGCAATTCATTTAATCTCCTAAAACTATCTAATGTACTATTATAAACTATAAAATATTTTTTATTTTTGTTGTAAAAAAATTTAAAAAAACTTAATTCTATTAGTAAATTATCCTAAATTCAGACCATCATCTTTGTATCTTTATTTTTAATAATTTTATTTATAAAATTATTTGGATTAAACTAAAATTTCATCATGATTCTTTTCCATATCTTATTTTTAATGTAAACATAATTACAGATATGATCATTATTAATGCACCAGCCATCATCCTAGATATAGATTCCTCATATATTCCATTTAATAACCAAAAAAAGTTACATGTAAACATAAAGATGATGGTCATCATACTTAAATCATAAGCTCTTTTAATTTTTATAGTTTTTATCATTTGTGGTATATATACTAACTGCCATTACTGCAGCAATACTTCCGAATATTTCCGCTAAATATTTATCTTCCATTTGTCCTCTTTTTATTTTTTATAATATCCTTTTCAGTATATTGCAGTGCAAAAAGCACTGCTAAATTTCCCCTATCATCAATCTTCTTAATGATATTTTGTTAATTTAAAAACTTAAAACTCCTTATTCTTTCGTACCATTTTAACAACATCTTTTCCAAAACCACATTTATCTTTTAAGGTTTTTTCGATCTTAAATCCTAAAGATTTTTTATGTTCAATAAAATCTTTCATCTCTGGATCATTCCAGGATACAAGAATATAATTAGGATACTCTTCCTGCAGCTCTTTAAACTTAGAACATTTAAGTACATGACTATAAATACCATGATGTTGAAATCTTGGCTTCAAGTAAAATCTTGTGAACTCGATAGTGTTTATGAAATCAAAATCCTCATCATCAACATATACTGTAAATAATGCATATCCGATATATATGTCCTTATACCTAATGATGATGGGCAACTTATCTATTCCATTATCTTCAACCACTTCATCCATTTTAACAGGATCAATGAAATAATCCATCATCTTTTCACCATACTTCTCAACAAAGTATACCTCAGCTTCATACAAAGTTTTAATATGATCAAAATTCAATCTATCAAACTCTTCTACACAAATATCATTAAGATCTATTTCTACATCTTTGTACTTCTCTGCTATTTTTATAGTAACTCTTTTATTTATATCTTCGACATCTTGCATAATATTTTCAAGACACACTTGTAGAGATACTACTTCTTCATCAGCATCAATAGTGTATTTTTCTGTTTCTAATACATCTATTGTGACCGTATCTACACCATACATTTGACAATCAAAATATTTAAAAGGATTTTCACCCTCTTTTATCTTTGACTCGACCATCTCAAAAGCTTCACTTTCTGTGTTGGCTTCTACAATAGCCATTGATTCATTAATAACTTTTTCCTCCGCATTAAATGGTACCGCAAATTTTTCCATTATGGATCTCCTTAAATTTATAGCAACTATTAAAAATAGTCCTAAGTATATTATAAAATATCGTTGTTTTTTTTAAAAATTTATCCAAAAATTATACAAAATTAAAAAATAAGTCAAAATACTTGACATCATCACTATTAATATTGTATAATATAAATATATAAAAGGAGAAAAATAATGAAATATACTAAAGAAATAACAAGAATAAATACTGTTCATAATAGAAATGATATTTTTATTGAAGTAATAAAAGTATTAAAAGATTTTACTTTATTCGATGATATAATGGAAAATACAACTATTGAAAGTATTGAATTAGAAAATACTTTAAGAGAGCCTATTGAATCTAAATTTGAAATCATTATTATGAATGAAGATTGGGAGTCTTTAATTTTTGTTAAAGACTTAATAGATTTAGTCGAAAAAATTATGAAAAAAACTGGCAGAATTACTGCTCAATAATGGAGAAATATAATGAAAAAAGAAGAACTGTTAAAATATTTAAACAACCCAGAGATTGATGATTTGTTTATATCAATAGATGTTTCTGAATCGGAAGATGAAATAAAAAGAGTTTTCCTGTCTTTAGATGACTTAGAAATTAATTGTGAAAATTGCAATGGAGAACTGCAATTAGTTGCGGATGGAATGGTTGAAGATGCTTAATTTTAAAGAAGATAATTAAGTTTTATAAAAAAACTTGCGAGTAAATATTTAGAAGGAGATTTATGAGTAAAAGAGAAATATCTAAAATACAATGCCCTAAATGTAAAAAACTCCCATTCGACTAGACGAAGTTGGTACTGTTTCTGCATCATACTTTATAGAAAATAACAAGATTAGCTCTCATCAGCTTAATCCAGATTGTTTTACTCCTTTATATGTTAATGCAATATGCGAGTGTGAGCATACTTGGAGATTAAAAGGTATTTCGTCTATGGATGGTATTATAGAGTTTATAGACTATGATGAAAGCACAGATAATGAATTAAACAAAAGAAATAATTAGCTTTACTGACTATATGCAAAAAAAATCAATGTAAAAGGAAGATTATGAAAACTATACTTGTTTCTAAAGATAAAAAGTGGATCTATATCAATGATGTTGAAACATTGTTCTCTCATCTTGATCAACAAAATATGAATAATGAAATAATGCATTTGTATAATGATATGATTTCAAAAGAAAACCATCCGTCAAAACTACCTAATGATTTTCCTGAGAAGTCTTCATATATTTCCCATCATCTTTCATCTATACTTAATATCTTAAAAGATATAGATAAACTTACTGAGAATAAAATTAAAAGCTTTCAAAAACACGGTTTTATCTATATCAATCGTCAAGGAGGATATAATTCTATTGAAAACTTTATTGACAAGAACGATATGATTATTTCCAATTTAGATAGAACTATCTTTGTTAATCAACCACAACTGAATTCAAAAATACTTTTTTTAGAAAATGCAAAAGAGATAGATGCTTATTGGCTTCAAACTATTCAAATAGAACTTGATGATGATAGTGTTGAACTGGGAATAAGTCGTGATGATGTTCAAAATTATTCTTCTATCACCATGCTTAAAGAAAACATGGAACTTGGTATATTAATACCGGCAATTAAAAAACTTATTGCTAAGTATAAAAAACTTATAATTTGTTTTGCCACCACTCAAGATAAATTATATGATGATCAACTACAACTCTTTGCAGCATTTAAAAATAATATAGAATCTATCTATTTTCATGGCTCTAAAATTATAGCTCAGCAACTTACTGCTTTAAATATTAAAAACAAGGAAATTAAATAATGTATACTTACCATTTTTGCGCTCAATATGAAGTGAATAAACATTTTATACAAAAGTTTGATGGGATTTTAACTTTATCTAAAAAAATTAAAACGATGGATGATTATAGAGATATTAAAAAAATGATATCTAAAGAACATGCTGCAAAATTAACTATTACCAGTTTAAGCTTGTTGTCTTAAAATTGTAAAGTTCAGATTAAAATTGTATACAATATATTAAATTCCTTGACTTTTACTTACTTAATATTGTATAATATAAACATATTTAAGGAGAAGAGATGTGTAGCGAAAAACTTTTAATTATTGACACAAGAAATTTAGTTGATAGATTTTGGTATGCGACCAAAGATCACAAAAAAACTATTAAGCTGTTTTTTCATAAAATTCATGAAGCTGCTGTTGAATTTGACATTCATAGAATATTCTTTACATCTGATAGTCAATCAAAAAATACTTGTCGTCATAAATTCTATAGTGAATATAAAGCATCTAGAGATGAAACTCCTCAAGAAATATCAAACATCATCAAATCAATTAAAAAAGAAGTTAAAATCAAATACAATGCAATCGTTATGGAGCATAACTTCTATGAAGCTGATGATTTTATTGCCAGTGCTGTTGAATATGCTAAAACAAGAGGATTGTGTTCTTACATCATGTCAACAGATAAAGATATGGAACAACTTATTGATGAACATACCTTCATCATCAATTACAGTAATGACAATGAAATAAAAAATATCAATTGGTTCCTTGAAAAATATCATTTTGAACCAAAGTATCTTTTAGATTATTTAGCTCTTATGGGTGATGCATCTGATAATATCCCAGGTGTAAAAGGTATAGGTAAAAAAACTGCTCAGGATCTTATCCAAAATTATACTTCTATAAAAAATATATACCAGAATATTGACAAACTAAAACCGGCTCAACAAAAAAAACTAGAAAATGGAAAAGATGATGTGAGATTATCTTATGCCCTTGTTAAACTAAATAAAAAATTATTCGAAGATACAGACCTTGATTCTTTTGTAGCTAGATTCTAAGGAGATACAATGATTAAACAAAATAAACTTATCCCAAATCATATTAAAGGTAGAATTGCCATTATCGGATCAACGCATAGTGGTAAAACATATAGATTAAAAGAATTACTAGCAAGGTCAACAAATTCTTCTGTTATTTTTCCTGCTTATCATCTTGCAGAAGCTGCAGAACTTAGTAATATGAACACAAACCTCTTTTTGCATAGTGAAAATTTTAAAACAGAGCTGTCTTAACGATATACATTTTGCTTTAGATTTATTCAAAATTTAAATGTTGGAGAATTTTTAGTTAAAGGCCCCACTATGGAGAACTAACACAAATGTGCTAATTCACTAATTTTAGGGTTTTTATTCCCTTAAACACAAATTCTCCTCCACTATACTCTCCAAGCTCAATTGCAAGTAAAATAGGTTTTTCTCCGGTTGATTTGCCAATACGGTAAACATGTGTGAGCCCATCATCGGAACATATCGCATCTAACTCATCATCTGCAGGATAAATTTCCCACCCTGGCTCATACTCAACAAAAATATTTTTATCATATTCAAGCGCCTCAAAAACAATCTCTAACTGTTCATCAGTAGCTTCTTTATCTACATAAACCCCTTTGTAGATTTTGTAGCGTTCATCTATAAATTCTGCATACAGCTTTTTATAGATATCTTCATTGTCAACTCTTACACCATCAACCAACTCAGGTGCTATTACTGCCACTTTATCTTTTGATACTTTAAAGGTTGATATGGCCACATCATCTCCCATTTTAAACTTGTAGTTCACCATCTCTGTTTTTGGATCATACCCACAATCTATAAACATTTTTTTCTCTCCTAAAATAATAGTAACTATAAATATAGTTCTAACTATATTATAAATCTACTTTTTTTAATAATTAAGTAATATATAAATTTTTATATTGTATAATATTAAATATAAAAGGAGATAAAATGAATTACATTTACAGTCTTAACAATAGTGATTATCATGAAAAAGAAGATATTATAGAAATAATCAAACAAACTGATGATGTAAAAACAGTTTATAGAGGTGAAAAAATAAATTATACTCATGATGATTTTGTTTCTGGTAGAGATATTGTAGAAAACATCGCAGAAGCTGCATATGATATTGCTGATGAATATTCAGAAAATTATACAGAGAGTATTGATAATGATAAGGTATCTGACGCTATCAAAGAGGTTGTATTAAAATATTTAAATGAAAATGTGCCTCAACCAAGTTTCTTTCGTATCGATGATGTTGTTAAAATGAGTGTAGAAGAGTTCAAAAATAATCCAGAAGGTGTTTATCCATCTGTTAAAACTTTTTAATAAGAAGCTGCAATGAAATTAAAAGAAATAGGTGTTTATCCTGCAGATAAACTAGATGTCATCAAAAACATCATCAGAGACTTTGAAATTAAAGATAATGTGGATTTAGAAATCTCTTTTGAAATTTACGAACATCAAAATAGAAACAACTCTAAAGAAAAAGAAAAATGGGTCCGCTTAATGAGAGAAGAAGATCTCGGGCCTCTTAATGATTTTTGGCGATATTTTTTATCTAGAGTTTACAACTGTAAATTTCCTAATAGAAATATGGTTGCTGAAAAACATAAAAAAATATATAAATGGATATCTGAAGTTCCGTATAGAAAACTTTGGGTTGGTATTATCCGTGCCGGCAAATTTGAGTGGAGAAATTGTTACAAGAATGAAATTGATTGGAGTGATGAATCTTTAATTTTAAAAAAAGATAGTTTTACTGCATATTATCGAAGACAGTTTGCTTTAGTTGTGAACAATAAACAATAATCTTTATTTTATTGTAGTGCAGCTATGTGCACTACTTATTAACCACCAACATATTTGTCGTTTTTGGCTAATGTTTTTTCTAGTATTTTTAAATACTGTGGATCGATATTGTTGACTTTTTTCTTCATAAGATAGATTGAAGCACCTTCACCATTATCGATAGGTACTACTATCAATCTCATTTCATCACCAGCTGGACCACCAAGCTTAATGTAATCTCCAGTATAAGGATCTGGTAAACCAATTGGCCAATTATCCCAATCTTCAGAAGCCATTGTTCCTGATTCTATTAATTCTGGGTGAAAATTTGAATCTCTAAAATAATCCATCGTTAATGTACTATAATCCCCATTGATTTTATAAAATCTAACACTTGATTCTAAATCCCCAACAACAGTCAATGCTTTTGTAGCATCTGTCTGGTATTTTCCAGCACCACCTTTATCGTTTAATGTACCAGATGAAAATAATCCAACTATTACTAATAAAATGATTATTACAGCTATGAAACCAACTAACATATTACTCCTTTGTAATCTTATTTATAATTTCTGATTCATTCAGAATCTCCGCTTCGCCACCATTCTCTGATGGCTTGACAAAACTAGATAGTGCACTTTCACTATCTACTTTATGCAACGCCATTAATGCGGTTAATTTCGGAAAATTTATTATACCATTATTTTGATTAGTATATTTAATAATATCTTTTAACTCTTTTTCAGAACCATATGATATAAAATATTCTTTTATCATCTTTCCATTTAAATCAATATTATCAGGTTTTTGAATCATATATGTTACTTTATCACCATTTACATATGGAACCATTGTATCTATATTTGCTTTTTTGATTTTAAAATAGATATTTTTAACTTCTCCTTTTTGTGCAAAATAAGAATACATCATCATCTCAACTGTTCCATGATCAGAATATTCATCAAATATTTTCTCAAAACTTTTTATGTCTTTTTTCTTAACACAATCAACCCATTTGTTTAATATTGGATATATTGATTTTACAAAGTCACTATAATCACTTTCTTTGTCTAAAACAGTATATGCGCTTAATAAATAAAAATCTTGTTTGAAATAATTGATATTTTTCTTATTAGTTTCTATTACAATCCCATCTGATACTTCATATGCCAATGGATGTATATTCAATTTAAAACCATCTGCTACAATTTCAGTTCTTGTTTTTGCATTATTAAGTGCATACTCAAGCGCATCTGTATACTTTATACCTTTATCTTGAACAAATTTTTTGAATTCTGTCCTCATTAACTCTTTATCATTCTCTTTATAATCAAGCAAATGATCTATAGAAGAAATAATTTTTACATTTGAATCACTTTTCTTTGTAATATTTTTATCTGTATTTTTTGTTTTTTCAACAATTTTCACTTCTTTTGTTTCAACATCTGATGTTTTTATCATCATCAAACCTACCCCAGATGCTATTACTACTATTCCTGCAACAACCATCCCTAATGTTTTCTTATTTTCCATTTTTTATCCTTTTTGCTATTAACATGTAAATCTTTGTGTAATCTGTGTTGTAAGATCTTAAACCAAAATTTCCTTGTTCTGTAATTATATCAAATAAAAAAGATAAAATCACAAACTCTCTAGGAACAACTATCTTTGTTGAATCTTTTAAATATATCTTTTGAACCATCCCGGTTATATCCTTCGTCGCCTTCCTTTGAATTTCTGATAAATGATCTTTTAAAAATTCTTCTACCGGTATATTGTTATTTACTGCATTTACTATTCCTTTTAGAATTTGAAAATGATCTAAATATGTGACTTTTATATTTTTATGAAGACCTTTAAGTGTTATGATGATATTTTCCCCTATTAAAGCACATTCACCATCAATGTTGCCATCTTTATGTTTTCCAATAGAAATCATCCTTGGATATTTTTCTTCTCTATATGAACTATTTAAAATATCAATATTATCTAAAATACCATATTTTATAAATTCAGAAAAATTATTGTTTATTTTATTGTAAAATTCAATAAGTTCTTCTTTTGATAGAATTTTTTTAAAAATGATGATGTGGAGAAGATCTAAATACACATCCTCATCTAAACTTTTATACTCTTCAATATTTATTTGATTATTTTTATTGTGTTTAAATACAACCCCAAAACCAATCTCCTTAAGAGACTGGCTTAGCTGTTTTTGTAACATCTGCTGTATAGCAGACATGGAAATTTGATTTGTTTTCAAATTGGTTTTGAACCATTGTGTCTTGAGGTTTTACCTCAGCCTTAAGATCTTGTGCAGTCGCACAACTAGAAACTGCCGCCATAGCCATTGTCGCTAAAATTACTTTTCTTTTCATCTTCACTTTCCTCTCTTATAAAAAGCTTGTTGTTTTTACAACTGTTCTTACACATTTACTGCCAGAAGCCTTGTATCCTGTTGGACAATTGCTATACGTTGTGTATGCTTTACACACTATAGTCCTAAATGCACGATATCCTATATTTTGATACCCCGTTCCTATTGAATAACATCTATTATTCCTTGTATAAAGATATTTTGAAGAAAGCCATTCTCCTTGATGTGAACTCCACCATCTACCAATGACTTTTGCTGGTTTAGCAATTGATTCCTTAACACTCTTCACACAATTCATTTTATTAAAATTAACAGCATATCCTGTTGGACAAGTAGGTTTTTTTCCCACACAAACACCATTACGATAAACATCGTTGATAGTTTTTGAATTACCATCGTTACATTTTTTACCTTCAACATTTTTTCCTATACAAATACCATTACGATAAACATCGTTGATAGTTTTTGAATTACCATCGTTACATGTTTTACCTTCAACATTTTTTCCTACACAAATACCATTACGATAAACATCGTTGATAGTTTTTGAATTACCATCGTTACATGTTTTACCTTCAACATTTTTTCCTACACAAATACCATTACGATAAACATCGTTGATAGTTTTTGAATTACCATCGTTACATTTTTTACCTTCAACATTTTTTCCTATACAAATACCATTACGATAAACATCGTTGATAGTTTTTGAATTACCATCGTTGCATGTTTTACCTTCAACATTTTTTCCTACACAAATACCATTACGATAAACATCGTTGATAGTTTTTGAATTACCATCGTTGCATTTTTTACCTTCAACATTTTTTCCTACACAAATACCATTACGATAAACATCGTTGATAGTTTTTGAATTACCATCGTTGCATTTTTTACCTTCAACATTTTTTCCTACACAAATACCAATAAAATTATATGTATCATTTATTGTTTTAGGATTCTTGTCATCACAAGGACCTGTTCTTAATTCACCTACACAAACACCATTATGATAAACATCGTTGACTGTATTGTTGATATGATCATCACAAGCTTGCCCTTCAACATTAACACCTAAACAAATACCACCAGAATACACATCATTTATTGTTTGAGGATTCCCGTCATTACAAGGCATCCCATCAAAATTCAACTTAGATTTAATTGCATCGCTTCTCATTTTTTCAGCAAGTTTTCTAAGTTTATCTGGAACATCATTTCTTTCAAGAATCCTCATATATAGAGCTTTACCCTTACTTGAAGCATCTTTGTGGTATTCTTGAACAAGAGTATTCATTGCTTTATTACTAAATTCTTTTTTAATAATGATCGCACCAACACCATCTGAATATGCTTCAGCTGCTGTTTTCTTACCACCATTATCAATACTTACGAGATTTGGATCCCCAATTGGAAACTTATTCGAAATTCTTTTACCATTAACATACCAGCCATCTGAAGCAGATACTACTTGTGCCCCAAACAAACAACCTACCCCTAAAGCAATTGTTAACATACTTAATGTCATTTTTTTCATAAAAAATCCTTCTAATTTTAAATTATTTGTATTTTAACAAAAAATTTAATAAAAGTAAATAAACAGTAAATAGAAATTTTAATATTAATTAATATTTTCTATTAATTCATAGTGACCTTCTAAATTTATAAAACTTTACATCTAAGAGATGTTAATGCAGCAAATTAACATAAAAGAGTTGGGCATCAACTCTAACAGGAGAAGTTGTAAGAGTTGCTTTTGTAGCTAGCTTCGTTAACAGCTTAATTCATCCAACTATCGCATAGGGATTTTGGAATCCCCTTGCTTTAGCTATGGTGAGTATGTCAATTTCCTAAAAATATGTATCAAATGAGTAAGCAAAGGCTTTAATTTGTGCCTCATCATCAGGGTTGCTGACTAAAAAAGAATAAGCTATATCTCTAATTTCTTTTTTTCTAATACCCACTGTTACTTTATCATCGAATTTTACTGAATTAGATAATGCTTTTGCAGCTACTGTTTTTGCTAACTCTTCCGGTATTTTCTTATATTGATCAGGTGTCATCCCTAATACTAAAAAATATTCTTTCGCACGAGTTTCTACGTCTTCTTTAATTTTTCCATAAAGACCCTCTACGGCTCTAATTGTTTTTGTTCTAACAGACTCTTTTGATTTATATGTATATGTTTTATATATAGAATAATCTTTTTTGATTATTTCTTTTTTTTCTAGTTTTGGTTGTGCACATGCCGTAAATAAAAGAGCTATAGTTATTAGTATATTTTTTATCATGATTTTCCTTTTTTTTGATATTTTACTATATTTTTAAGAAAATATCAATAAATCCAACTACAAGGATATTAGAGAAGGAATTATTCCTTCTCTTCTATATAATGCTTCAAATAAGTGTTTCTTTCACCGTCTGCAACATTTTTACATGCATACATAAATGCACGATCTTCTCCAACTAAAAGAACATGTTTCTTTGCACGTGTTACAGCTGTGTAGAGCAGCTTATTGTTCAACATAAATTTTTGTGACATTACTGTTGGGATTATTAAATTATCAAACTCTGCACCTTGTGTCTTGTGTATTGTTAATGCATATCCAAGATCGATCAGGTCCAAACTTGCTTTTTTAGAATATCTAACATGAATGTCTTCAACTGGATAATATACGTACAAATTTTTCTCTGTACTGTAACTAACCACTCCAAGCATTCCATTATTTACTCTATATTTTCTTCCTTCAACTTTATCAGTCACACCTAAAATTAATGAATCCTTTAATTCTTTTGTTGTTAGCACATCCATATCTTCATTTTTTAAATGTACGACTTTATCGTACATAAAAAAAGTTTTATCAAAAAATTTAGCAACATGCTGTTTACCCTGTTGATTCAGTCTTTGTATCATTTTATTTAAATTGATTACTCCGACATCACCTTTTTTCATAGGCGTTATAACCTGGAATTGTTTAATATAATCAATCCATTTACCAGCGCGCATGTTGTTTCTGTTTTCAACAATATGGTGAGCAACTACAAAAGAGATCTGATGCACAACATCTGATGGTTCACATTTTTTAAATTCAAAATCATCATAATATTCATCATAACCTTTCGGGACTCTTCCATTCCTAATGTCATTTGCAAACAAAGTAATTACGGCATCATCAGATTGACGATAAATCTTTGTCAACTCTACTTTAGGAATTTTTTTTGATTTGGATAGATCGGAAAATGGCGCACCCATTCCAATAGGTGGAAGCTGCGCTGGGTCACCGATCATAATGATGATGGCATTATCAGGAATTTTTTCCAGAAGTTCATCCATCATCTCTAAATCAATCATTGAACACTCATCGATAATAAATACTCTCTTATCTTTAAGTGTTCTTGTAAATTCAAACCTTTGTAGCATTGAAGCAATAGTCATAGACTCTCTATTTGTAGAGTTTCTAATTCTATCAGTTGCTATACCACTTAATGCAGCACAAACAACTTCTTCTTTGCTATATAAGTTCTTTTTAAAGATCTTGCCAGTAGTAGCCTCTTCAATTAGCTCCACAATAAGTTTACTAACTGTAGACTTCCCTGTACCAGCATATCCCAACAGAAAAAAGACTTTGGCATCATCCGCTATTTTAATCAGAGCAGCTCTTTGCTGTTCTGATAGCGTCATGCCATATTTTTCTTCTTTCATCTTTATCCACTTAATGACATCTTTTTCTGCCATTAATGTGTTCTTCCCCTTTTTTAACCTTTTCATGATTTTCTTATAAAGACTCATTTCTTGCTTCATGGTTTTTGATCTCACAAGATCATCATCCACCTCTATAAGTCTATCTAAATCAATCACCTTTTTTACAACAGGTTCAATGTATTCTATCTCTATCCCAAGCAATTTAACTGCCTTGTCAAAAAACTCTTTTTTGCTAAATACTGTGTTATTAGCTTCAAGCTCTTTGATGATGTGAAAAATACCTTGAATTATTCTGGTTGTGTTATATGGTGATATCCCAAGTCTCATTGCTTTTGCATCAACTTTAAGAAAACCTATTCCTTTAATGTTAGTTAACATATAAGGATTTTCTTTTAATTGATTAAGCTCTTGGATTGAAAATGTTTCTAGAACCGCACCAAGCATTCTCTCTGTCATTTGAAAGTCTGCAATAATATCTCTGATGATGAATTCACCACGATATTTTTTCCATGACTCTTCAATAGAAACAATTGTTTTTGGTCCGATTCCATGAACATTCAATAGCTGTTTTGGATCATTATCTAAAATATTCACCAATTCTTCTTCTTCATATGTTTGAAAAAGAAGTTCTACTGTTTGTTCACCTAGCCCCTTAATAAATTTCTTCAAAAAGACTTTTGTTGGATTCTGCGAAAACAACTTCATCTCTGTGAATTTAAAAGAGGGACCATATTTATTTTCTGGTTTTTTTTGCCAGAATCCTTTGAGTTCTAATTCCGTCCCAGGAGTTGGCTCTCCTAGTACGGAATTTCCCACAATCGAGAATTCTTCTTTAAACTCTTTCGAAGACACTCGAGCTATGAGAAAGCCGCCTTTGTCTTCGTAGAATCTAAATACTTTTTTTACTTCTACAAAGACAGTTAATTCAGCCATTGTATCTCCTTAAAATATAGTAACTATTATTACATCTGTAAAAAATAGTCCTAACTATATTATAAATAATGACTTAATTTTTGATTTCTTTTAACAGTCAAGCAGGATTGGAAGCTGCTAACTTTAGTTTGCAGAGGAAAATCCGGGTAGCTTGACTTATATGATTAATATTTGTATAATTATAATGGATCTCAAAAAGCTTCTAAAGCTTTTTCGGGCGTTGAACACGGCCTTGTATCGGCGGCCTTTAATCTTAAAGATTTAAATGCCTCTAATTTGAAGCTTCTTAGAATTAAATATTCCGAGATAGAAAATCTAGTCGATAAATTTCAAACTAAACAGCTCTGTCAGTACAACTAGTACCCTTGGAGCCTAGTAGGTTTGAACCTGCAAGATTTATCTTGCGGTAGTTCAGTAACCACTCTGTTTCATTTTTAACAAGATCTTTTTTTACTTGAGAAACATCATCTGACATATAATATATTTTATGGTAGAATTTGAGATATAAAAAATTAAGGTTGATTATGAAAAAATCAGAAAATATTTAAAGCTTTAGGGCTTAAAAAACTTAATTTAGAGGATATGTAAAATGACTGCACCATTAAAAGATACTAATATACAATTAGATAATAATATATTAACAAAAGAACAGCAAATAGAAAAATATGGACTTGAGATAAACAAAGTATATAATGAAGATTGTATGATAGGAATGCAAAGAATAAAAGACAAATCTATCGATATGATACTTTGTGATTTGCCTTATGGAACTACTCAAAATAAGTGGGATAGTGTGATACCATTAAATGATTATATAGAAGTTGAGATAAAGAAAAAGTTAAAACAACTAAACCAAGATGAATATTTTTTATATTGTTATCAAAATAATATACCATTAAATGAAGCTAAAAAAGAGTGGAAAAATAATCATAAAATAGGATTATGGACACATTATAATAGGATTATAAAAGATAATGGGGCTATTGTTTTGTTTGCAGCTCATCCTTTTACCTCAATTTTAGAAGTGTCTAATATTAAAAATTTTAAATATGATTGGACTTGGAAAAAAACAAAAGGCACAGGTCATTTGAATGCAAAAAAGCAACCGCTAAGAGATAAAGAAGATATTTTAGTATTTTATAAAAAACAATGCACATATATACCTCAATTTACCAAGGGTAAGCCTTATGACGGCTCAAAAAGAGCAGGAACAAAGCACCAAACTAGCTCTTATGGATTACATGGTCAACATAGAGAAATGAACGATGGGAAAAGATATCCAAGACAAGTATTGGACTTTGATATAGTGGGTAGAGGTTCTCTACATCCTACACAGAAACCAATAGAACTGCTTAAATTTTTTATTAATACATATACCAAAAAAGAAGAAATTATTTTGGATAATTGTATGGGTGTAGGTTCAACTGCTATTGCATCTTTAGATTTGCATAGAAATTATATTGGTTTTGAATTAGATAAAGATTATTATGAAGTTTCTAAAGATAGGATAAAGAATAATGGCTAATTATTATAAAACAAATGCTATTTATAATGCTTTATTATATGGGCAAGATTTCATTTGAGTTAGTGGTAACGCTTGGATACTTATTTATTGATTTTTTATGAAAGTAATAGGCCAAATCAAGGAGAAATATGTTAAGTTTAGATTAAGAACATTTGCTACCTAATAACACAAATTCTCCATATGTTAACTCTTCCATACTACTCTCCTATTAAGTGTTTGATTCTATTTTCTATAGATGGATGCGTTGAAAACAATGAGTCACCTTTTTCGAAGATATAAGCAGCTCTTCTTGTTGGGTTATCATCATCATAATTATTCTTATCGTAATCTCCAGAGATCTTTCTTAATGCTGATGCCATTGCTTCTGGATTTCTAATTAATTCTACTGCACCACTGTCTGCCATATATTCTCTTGATCTAGACATCCACATCTGTAATACTAAAGTCAACACAGGTAAAATAAAATGAAGTATTAAAAGTATTGTTTTTGCTTTTTTAGCACCTTCACTCTCACCTTTTAAAAACATCAACACAAACCAGTCAACTACGAACAACATAACATTGGCTGCAACACCTACAATTAAAGTCAATTTAACGTCTTCATTTCTGATATGAGTTAATTCATGAGCCATTACTGCAGAGATTTCTTCCCTGGTTAATTTTTCCATGAGTCCTCGAGTGATGGCAACTAATGTATTTTTCTCATCCCATCCAGAAGCAAAAGCATTCATATAGTCTTCATTGATGATGTAAATTTTTGGTCTATATCTCATTCCTGCAGCTAACCTCAGCTCTTCCATAATATTAAAAAGCTGTTTTTCTTCAGGATCAGTCGACTTCTCTGTAACTTCTTTATAACTACTACCAGACAATTGAATTCTTCTAAAGAAAAATATTGCAATAAAAATACTTAATAATCCTATTACCATCATCGTTATAGTTGCCACCGGTAGAACTTGAAGAGTTATCAGCTGTTTCATAGATTCCATGAATCCACCTTGGTTATGAATAATTACATCTACCAATAATCCAATAAACGTATAAATAACCAGATAAATTCCTAATACTATTTTTGTTTTAAGCCTGTTTTCTTTAATTACATCTTTATATGAAACATATGCCATATTAAACCTTAGTCGAAAGAGACTCTACGATCTTCTTCTTGTTGTATCTTCTCTTCAGGAATATCCCAATATTCAAATTCTTCATTTAGATCGAATTTATCAACTATAATATTTGCCGGAAAACTTTGTACTGTAGCATTGAATTCCTCAACTGCTGCATTGTATCCCTGTTTAGCATATGAGAGTTTATTTTCAGTAGAAACTATCTCTTCTTGCAATTGTTTCATATTATCATTCGCTTTTAATTCTGGATAAGCTTCCATTGTCATATTGATTGATGATGAGAGCTGACCGCTAGCAATAATTTTGGACAATTGGTCTTCAATCTCTTTTTGCTGCTTTTCATCAACACCTTTTAAATTAATAGCTTTTTGTCTGAGTTCAACAATTTCTTTTAATGTTGATTTCTCATAATCCATAGCTTTTTTTACTGTATTAATTAAGCTATCAAAAACTTTACCTCTTCTATCCAGTTGGATACTAATATCTTTTTTAGAGTTAATAACTCTTTGTTTTAGTGTTATTATTCTATTATATGTATATATTACATATAACACTATTGCTAATATGATTCCTAAGAATATAGTCATGTTTTTCCTTTTTTTCTTTGTATTATATCAAAAAAATGATATTATTCTTATTAAAAAAAAGGAAAATGCTTTGTTTAAAATAATAAACAATCGTTTACTATCCAAATTAGTATATCTATATTATGTTAATATTTTGTTTTTAATGAAGATTTTTTGGAAAAAATATATTGTAGGATGGCGCGATATACCGGGCTCGAACCGGTGACCTCCTGCGTGACAGGCAGGCATTCTGACCAACTGAACTAATATCGCATTTTTTGACAGAGTGTAAACTCTATCTTTTCTTAAAGCAAGACTTCATCATCCTAACTTCTTTTGCTGCATTAATGCAAGCTTCTTTTTGTTTATTTTCATCGGCTTTTTTTAGATAATATTCTTTTTCTGTCTGTATGTATTTAGAATTGTCAAAATCATAAATATCTGTACTTGCAAAGATCATTGTTGCCATAGAACACATTAAAATTATTTTTTTCATATTTTTCCTTATTCATCGTCTTCAGCTGATAACACTGGACGCTTAATATTGATTGGATTCATTTTTCCCTCTTAAGTGGCTCCAGATGCTGGGATCGAACCAGCGACAAGATGATTAACAGTCATCTGCTCTACCTACTGAGCTAATCCGGAATGTGTGCGCGCGCAATCTGAAGGTTGCAGCTTCCAAATTGCACTTTTTCTCTTTTTCGGTTATACCATCTTGATAGTAGAAATGGGGAGACTATCAAGCCCCGAGTCTTAAAATTTAAAAACAAGACTAGTTCTAAATCTTCCTAAAAAAATTTAAAACTAATATTGGATGGGGTAGAGGGGATCGAACCCCCGATGACTGGATCAAAACCAGTTGCCTTACCACTTGGCGATACCCCAGTAAGTATGGAAGCAGCAAAGAATCGGACTTGCGATGTCAAACTGTTAGCAAGATGCCTTGCCACTTAGCTATACTTCCATCTTTTTTTGGAATTATATTAAAAAAAATTGATGATGTCAATTGGTGCGCCCACCAGGATTTGAACTACATCCTATAAATGCAAAGGTAAGAATAAGGCTTATTTTCTATAAATTTAAATATGGATGATATTAAAAATGATGCAACCGTAAAGTTTTTATTTGAAAAAGTTGATGAGTATAATATTGGAAATCGACTGGTAATAGAGTTAACAGAAGATGAAGAACTGACACATCCAGAGAACATCAGAAAAGTAAAATGTTTCATGAAAAGATTATCGTTAAAAAGAGGGTGTAAGTTTGCACTAGATGATTTTGGTAAGGGATATGCTACCTTTGATCCATTAGTGCATTTAAAATTTGACTATATAAAACTAGATCGAGTTTTAACAAAAGATTTTTTGGAAGATGAGAGGAAGTTTTATTTAATTAATCAGTTAAGTGAATATGCAAAGCGGGTAAAAATGAAAATAATTGCTGAATATATTGAGAAAGAGGAAGAAAAAATAGCGATGGAGTATATGAAAGTAGATTATTTGCAGGGTTATTATTTACATAAACCTGAAATTTAGGTTAATAAAATTTTTATATTAAGAGAGTATAATTTCGGAATACAAAAAAATTAAGAGAGAGTAGCACAATATGATTTTAGATATTTTACTTACACAATTAGGGGAGGAACCTGCGTATATGCAAGATCTTGCTATGGTAATGGAAGGTATAGAGGATTTTCCTGAATGGGATAATGCAGCTGCTCCATCAACTGCAGAGAACATTGTAGATTCAAGAAATACACAAGTAGGTTGTTTCGTTTCTGCAACTGATTTAGATATTTTTGATGAAACTGACTTTACTTTAAACTCTTAGAAACTTGAGAACAACTACCGTTTTCTTTCATTTCTCCTCTTTTATGATGAGGAATCATATTCTCGTTCATGAGGCTCGTTTAGCAACATTACAGAAAAAACGTGATTTTCACCGATCACGAAAATTTTTTAATCTTCTTTTATCTCGTATTTATAACAAAGAAGCCCCGTTTATAACTTGTAAGAGTTTGAGCGGTGAGGTTCACTTACAACTCTTAATAGAATAATTATGGAGGAGATGGTGGGATTCGAACCCACGGACCACTATTAATGATCTCCAGTTTTCAAGACTGGCGCAATCGACCAACTCTGCCACATCTCCATTTGATGCTAGATCTACGAAAAATCATCTAATATCGTTATGTTCTGTCAGACATCTTTAATGTCTTTTTGTTTTTCCTAATAAAAAGTGCTGTATTACTTTACAAAATTTTATATTAAAAATTTTATAAAAAATATGGTGGGCCTACCAGGATTCGAACCTGGGTTTCACCGTTATGAGCGGTTGGCTCTAACCAACTAAACTATAGGCCCATATTCTACATCAATAAGGCTTGCAAAACTGCAATATTTGGTGCTTCCACCCAGAATCGAACTGGGACGCATATTTCAGCGAGGGATTTTAAGTCCCTTGTGTCTACCTATTTCCACCACAGAAGCATGGTAGAGAGGACAGGATTCGAACCTGCGGCAGAATTGTCTGCATCTGTTTAGCAAACAGACATCATAAACCACTCGATCACCTCTCTATAATATACCGGTTTTAAAAACTGGTAAACATGACGTTTCCTGCCAATTGGCAACAAATCCATGTTTGAAAGTCTAAACTATAAAAGGGTTTTCAACTTTTATAGCAATCTAGGACAGGATTCGAACCTGCAAGGAAGAGTGCCTTACGACCTCTTGTTTCTACCTATTCCACCACCTAGACATTTTTTACAGGGCTCGCAAAACTGCTGCCCTGGTAATCGGTACGCAAACCTAGAATTATTTTAACAGGGTATTATCTCCTGCACCATATGCTGCATCCAACTTTCTACTGTGCGCTCAAAGTTGCTGCATCGAATATAAGGATATTTTAATACTCGATCTCACCGGCAAGATCTTAACTTCCGGGGAGAATGGAATATTAAAAATTATGGTAACCCACATAAACTTTAATAAATTTTTGTCCGCCGCAAACCATTTAGTAAGCCTTTTTCTTAGAACCCGACATCCTATATAAAAAGGTAATCTTAAATGACTCCTACTTTGATTCTTCGTTGGAAAAGAATCAAAGATTATTTAATAACACTTTTTTATTGAACTCGGCGGTCTAAAAATTTCTAAAAATTCTTAAATCGACAAGTTTCTGGTGTGTCCAGTAGGGATCGAACCTACGGCCACTTGATTAAAAGTCAAGTGCTCTACCTACTGAGCTATGGACACATTTTAAAGAAATTTTCTTCTTTTGTTAATGTTAGTATATTAAATTTTTACTTAAAAAAAAATAAAAAAATACTAAAACTTAACTTAAATGGAATGAGTGAATGAACCGAACCCTTAACAGTCTGCTTTGAAGGCAGAAACTTTAACCTCTGCGTTATATCCGAGTGGCTCCAGATGCTGGGATCGAACCAGTGACAAGATGATTAACAGTCATCTGCTCTACCTACTGAGCTAATCCGGAATATGGTACTTGCAGCTGGACTCGAACCAGCGACTTTTTCCTTGTAAGGGAAATACTCTACCATCTGAGTTATACAAGTATGGTTGCTGCAACTGGAATCGAACCAGTCTTATAATCACTTATGAGGCGACTGAAAACACCATGCTTATCACTGCAGCATTAAAAACTGCTAATTTTATTGGTCGTCCTTCCAAGGATCGAACTTGGGACCTCTCGATTATCAGTCGAACGCTCTAACCATCTGAGCTAAAGGACGGGTGTCCGCTTTTTATTTTTTGATATGCAGGAAAAATTAGACTAAAATAACCTGCTTTAAGTGCGCACTAAAGGATGTTTAAAAAACAGCCTTACAATAAACACTTTGGTGGTGAGAGAAGGATTTGAACCTTCGAACCTATAAGGAACAGATTTACAGTCTGCCGTCGTTGACCACTTGACTACCCACCATGGTTGCTGAAGCCTTGGACTTGAACCAAGTTATGCTGGGACATGAACCCAGTTGAGATCCTACCTCCCGCCAGCTATATTTTTATGGTGCCGGTACGAGGATTCGAACCCCGGGCCTGCTGATTACAAATCAGCTGCTCTAGCCATCTGAGCTATACCGGCTTAATGGTCGCAATGGCATGAGTTGAACATGCGACACGTAGCTTTTCAGGCTACTGCTCTACCACTGAGCTACATTGCGTTATGCCTATAAACGAAAAAAGGCCCGAACAAAGATTTCTCTCTGCCGGGCCTCTTTAAAGATTTTTGGTTTTAACTAATGTTTAATCATCAGTTTCCTTCATCTTTTTTGAGGCACAGCTAATTCTACCTAAACTGGTAAAATTATATATCGTTTTCGATAAAGTATTAATCATCTTTTGGTTCATAACTGCTTCCTCTTTTTCTTAAATTTTTAGAAATTGAAATTTCTTTTGAAAGTTTATTGTTACATGATTTTGCTTAAAAAAATATTAAATACCTAAACAATTTTCTTCTCTTACTGTAAAATCCAAAAAGACACCATCATCATTTCTATATATACTTTGAATTTCCATCCCTTTATCAACCATTTCTCTTTCTAAATATCCTTTTTCACAGTAGGCATTTACAAGATCCTTTTTTAAACCAGCTTTCATTCTCGCATATACATCTTCTACATCTGCATTTGTTGGTTCTCTTTTTAAAACCTCTTTTAGATACTTCCTTACATCTTTTTTTGCAATTAAATATTTAAATTGAATAACATTTGAATTTTGAAGTGCAGTTAAACTTTCAATAAATGTAACTTGATCAATATATGATGGAACTTTCATCTCTTTTTTTTGTATGTCAATGTAATCCTTTTTCATATCTTCAACTGTATTTGCATACATAATAGCTGTTAACATCATCATTAATGTAAAAATCTTTTTCATCATCATCTCCTTTTTTATTATTATAATATATTTTTTTATAAATGTCAAGAACTTTACACTCTAAATTATTAATTTAAAATAATGGTTTTGTATTTGGTAAAGATAATTTGCTTGCCACATCAACATTAACTCCAAGTAGACCCACTTTCTTTTTTTGTTTAAGATCAAATGCATCCCACTTCACATCGTCCTCTTTTACATTATGTTTCTCAGCAATCTCTTTTACAAGATCATTCTTAAATGCAATCAAACTAGTTGTCCCGTCTATAAGAGTCCCTTGAACTTCTTTCATTGCACCAGTATAAATAATACCTTCTGCAAGTTTATCAATTTGCTCTTTTGATAAATTTCTATTCTCTGCCACGAAGTTTTTAAATGTCCAATATGTTGGTGATAAAAGATTGTTTTTTAAGTATTCTTTATCCTCTTTACTTAACTCTCTAAACATTGAAATTGGCACTTTATGTTTACCCGCTGCGACATAATCCTCATTAACACCTAGTGTTCCAGCTAATTTCCCAATATTATAATGAGGCAGCAATACTCCTATGGACCCGACAATACCTGTTGGATTAGAATATATCTTTGTAGCCGATGATGCAATATAATAAGCACCTGATGCACATATTGATTGCACATAAGCATATACTGGTTTCTTTTTCTTGAAATCTAAAATGTAATGAGCTATATCATCTGATGCTGCTGGAGACCCACCACCAGAATTAAAAACAATAACTACAGCTTTCACATCATCATCTTTTTTAAACTTATCCATATTATCAATAAATCGTCTATATGTATCTATTGTAATCTCTTCATCAAACCTCATAACTTTTACTTTCGCACCTTTTTCTTCCGGCATTTTGATAATACCAGCTTTCTTTAAAAAGTTAAATCCTATTACAAGTTCTATCATTAAAAATACGAATACTATCATTCCACCTAATAACGCTATGTTAGATTTAACTCTCATATACGTACACTCTGTTGCCCCCTTAAAAGGGAATATTTTATCAAAAATATTTTTCATTTTTTTCCTTTAAATGTCTGTATGTGGTCTTAACCAACTATTTTGATCACCTTTATTTAAAAACCCTGTCATAAATAGAGAGACAAAAACTGTGATAATGGATTGTAAAATCCATTTAACATCATCTTTCTTGACAAATAGGTCATTTATATTTTCCGGCATACCATAGTTGAAAAAATATATGATCAGCATTATAGCAATTAACCATAAAAAGGCAAGTGTTTTAAAGTTTTTACTATTTTTTTTCTCTCCATCCAAATACATTTCCCATAATACTGTATTTAAATCAGGTGCTGATGATTTTTCTAAATACCCATCTATTGATTTTTTTCCAATAAATACTGGTTCTGCTATAAAGTGATGGACTGTATAATAATATGTACCATTACCATTATTTGAACTCTCAGATTCTGTTGTTTTTTCATATCTGTAGTTTATTAAACCATTAGCCCCAACACTCATCGCGTGTACTTTAAGCCAGTCTTTCGCATCATCCAAATTTCTTGATGCCCCTATAAGATCAAATCTACCTCTACTTAGTACCTCATACCCTTTTATACTCGATGTTTTAGATATTAAAACATTGTCCGGCACCTCATACTTTATTTTTGATGCATCTACACGTTTGATATTCTTTGCCTTATATCCTTTTGATGATGGGACTTTTTCAAACTTAACTATCATCCCATCTTTTGGTTTAAATCCTTTAATGTTTGATTTATGAAAAAATATACTATCATTTTTTGTTTTGATAAAACCATACCCTTTTTCTTCAGAATATGAAATAATTTCTCCTATCATCATATCTCCTTTATAGATGAATTTATCTTTTTTGCAATAACTTCTATATCTTGTTTACACATCTTTTCTCCTTAAATATGTTTATATTATACAATATTAATGGTGATGATGTCAAGTTTTTGTTGATGAAAACAAATTCTTTGTTTGACTATATTAAGTTGTTTAGATAAAATTCTAAAAAACAATATAAAAGGAAATATATGCTGGTACATAAAAAAATATATAATCCAGATTCTGTTGAGACAGTAAATCAACGAAAAGTATTTGGAGGTGATCCTACTGGTATTTTTGAATTGAATAATATTAAATATCAATGGGCTTACAATCTATGGGAGATGATGCTTAATAACACATGGTTTCCAAAAGAAGCTGACATGAGCAAAGATGTTAATGATTACAAAAATCTCACTCCTGCAGAAAAAGATGCTTACGATAAAGCTCTTGCGCAGTTAATTTTTATGGATTCTTTACAAACAAACAATTTAATTGATAATGTCAATCCGTTTATTACTTCACCTGAGATCAATTTAATTCTTGTTCGTCAGGCATTTGAGGAAGCTCTTCACTCGCAATCATATGCTGTTATGGTTGACACAATTTCTGCAAATACAGAAGAAATTTATGATCTATGGCGTAAAGATATGATGCTTAAACATAAAAATGATGCTATCGCTGCTACATATATGCAATTGGCTGCTAATCCAACAAATCGCAATTTTGTAAAAGCATGTTTTGCTAATCAAATTCTTGAAGGAATTTATTTTTATAGTGGATTTGCTTACATTTATACTTTGGCCCGGGCTGGAAAGATGTTGAGTTCTGCTCAAATGATTCGTTTTATTCAAAGAGATGAGGTCACTCATCTAGTTCTTTTTCAAAATCTAATCAATACTTTAAGAAAAGAGAGACCGGAATTATTTGATGATGAACTTAAAAAAGAAGTTTATGAGATGTTTGAAAAAGCTGTTGCTTTAGAAATATCTTGGGGTAAATATATTACTCAAGGAGCTATTCTTGGTTTAACTGATTCTATTATTGAACAGTATATTAAATATTTAGCAGATGATAGATTAGCAGCTGTTGGTTTTGAAAAACTGTATAATGTTTCTCATCCTATGAAATGGGTAGATGATTTTGCTAAATTTAATGATCAAAAAACAAACTTTTTTGAAGGAACTGTAACTAATTACTCCAAAGGGAGTTTGGAATTTGATGACTTTTAGTCATCATCTTCTAGAAAGGACTTTTTTATGAAAAAAATTACATACTGTTGCCAAAAAAATCAATTAGATATATGTAATGGATGTGCTAGAAATTTTAAATTACTATTAAACAAAAAGCTTGATGATGTGGCGGAGATGACTATTTTCGTTCCTCGGTTAATACCGAAAGAACATTGTAATGGTTATATTTCTTTAGAAGAAAACTCTAACAAACGGTAATTAAATTATTACCCGCGTCAATAAAATTATATGTTTCTGCAGGTTTCATATCTGCAGTAATGATTTCTGCGATTTTACCTAAATTTTCTTTTTCTTCTTGTGTTTCAGCTAATACATAAGCCTCGATGATGTCTCTTTTTGTAAGTTTCATTTTTTTCCTTTTTTATAATTATACTATATATTTTGTATTTTTGTCAATAATTAATCTATTTGATTTTTTTTATGTTTTTGTTTTCTTGTATATTTTTTCTTGGACTGAATTATTTTTGTTGCCAAAGAAATTTCTTTTTTGTAGTTTTTTAAAATATTAAGATCTCTCATAATTTTTCCTTATGGTAACGCCTAAGAGATTCGAACTCTTATTAATGGGTCGAAAACCCATGTTCCTAACCGATTAGAAGAAGGCGCCAAAATGGTGGAGAATAACAGGATCGAACTGTTGACCTCTTGCGTGCAAGGCAAGCGCTCTCCCAGCTGAGCTAATTCCCCATAGTAATTTTTATTTGATTTTTTTATCAAGAAGGGTATAAGAAAGGTCTCCCTTTCTTATAGTTTCAAAAAAATGAGATTATTCTTTTTGAGTGAGAATTCTTTTGAGATATTATCCTCATGTATCCCTACACAAGGTTCTTCTCTTATCCACATTAACCTATCTCCCGATAGCTTCAATGTAAATTCTCATAGCCGCTTTTTTTAAGGTCTAGCTTTTGACCTCTACCGTGAGACTACTCAGTTTTCCGTCTTCTCCCGTGCATGCCTGCCCGTTAATGATCGCGAATCAATAGATGCGACTTTCAACCGAAACACTTTCCCCTTGGGAGGTACTAATGTCACCACATTCATTGCTGTGTGGTATTAGGCTACTTTCGTCGGAGCTTTCGCTCTTTTTCACGTGGAGCAGAACTTTCCATTTTAATTTAAATCAGTTTTCTCAAAAAAACCAATTTTTCCTTGTATTAGAAAAAATCTGCTGACAAGGATGTGTCTGCTCAGTCGCTCCAAAGTTTGACCTTCGAAATACGACACACCCTTTGCTTCATCATCTCTGAATCCACGGTACTTCAAGAATTAGGCCTTATGAGCTTAATCTTTTGTACTGAATGCTAGCCCTTAATTTTCATCTCGAACAAGCACTCTACTTTTCCTTATTAGGATCTCGTGTAATTGGATATGTCTTCCAGTCAACCAAGACCTTCTCTATACTACACCGATTGGCTCTCGTATAGTGCATTTACTAGATGCAAGACACTTACACTTCGATTTTAGAACCCATTTCAGGATTCAATAGGCAGTAAACCTATTTAAAGGTAAGCTTGCATGAATTGACCATTTCTGGCGGAAGATTGTCATACTTCCCTTCGCGCGGTTTTATCCCAACGCTTATCCATGTCATGCCATGGGTACTTTTGGTACCGAAAAAACTTTCCAAAAAATCTCTTCGGTACCAAAAAGTTATCTCTAAAAAATGAGAGCAAAATAGCTTCCCAATCAGTCTTTCCCACTAATTTTTTTATTGACAACCTTTTGATTTGTGAAAGTATATACAAATAATGCTTAAAGAAATATTAAATTACTGTTTTTTTCTTGAATATATTAAATTTGTTAAAAAATACCCTAATGTTGATATAGTTATAGAAAAAACAAATGCTCCATAATATAATGGAATTATCACTTTTGATAAATTATCTATAGAAAATGTTTTTGTAGCTTCTATCCCTAATATATAAACTCCTGTCTGGTATTCTATAAAATATATAAAAGGCATAGTGAAAGGATTTGTTATCCAACACATAGCAAATGCCAAAAGAACATTGAACTTGATAAATGGAGAAACTAAAAACACTGCAAACATTTGCATAGGCATCGGAATAAAGGCAATAAACAATCCAATAAATACTGCTCTTAAAACCATCTCTTTTTCAAAAGATATATATTGTTTATCTATATTGTACTTTCGTCTAAGCTCTATTAGCTTTTTTAAAAATTTTCTTTTCATTTTTTATAAAAAATAATTATTTTTGTTAAACCAGTATCCAATGATTCCTCTTGTATATTTAAGATCTCATCATCATCAACTCTATTTCCAGTCTTAAATTCAACTATTTTGTCTTCTATATATCTATTTTTAACACTCTCTGATAATTCATCTGGAGAATTGATAATCAACACTTCTCTTTTTATCATTAAAAACCTCTTATTGTAAATTTTTTAAACATTTTTCATCACATGTTGGAGAATCCATTGGTGGAGATAAAAAGTATCCTTGAATATTTGTAATTCCATAACTTTTTATTTTATCATATATCTCTTTATTAGCAACAAATTCTGCGATCAATGGTATATTGATACCATTAGAAATCAATATCATAGCTTGAGTAACTATTGATGATTCCTTGTTTTCTATAATATTTTTGATTATACCACCATCTATCTTAATATAATCAACATCTAAATTTAAAATATGTGAAAAATTTGAATATCCACTACCAAAATCATCAATTGCTACTTTATACCCCCAATTTCTTAATCTTTTTATTACTTTATTTATTTCATTATAAGAGTTTATTTCATCTGTCTCAAGTATTTCTATCATCACTCTATTTGTTTCATCACTATGATTGTCATAAAATTCAAAGAATAAATCCATTATTTTGTAGTTCTCAATTAAAAAAACATCTATATTAAATGAAAAATGTAATTTATCATATTTTAATACTGTTTGAAAAATATTCATAATTACTTGTTTTGTAAATTCTATATTTAATGAAAAATCTTTTTTGATGATATTAATGAATTGATCTGGATAAAATATGTCCCCATCATCATTTTTAAATCTAGCTAATGATTCGAAAATAATTTCATCAAAATCTTTTGTTTTTATTAAAATTGGTTGAAATTGAAAAAATAAACAATTATTATGAATCAAATCCACTAGAACTTCTTTTTTAATACTTTTATCTTTTTTATTAAAAGTTAAAAACCCACCTTTTTGTTTCTTTTTAACTTCCATTAAAACTTCTTTTGCTTTTTCAAGCATTCCAAATATATTATCCGTTTTTTCAACTACAGCTGCTGTAGATACTGATAGATCATATTTAAATTCGATTTTGTTTTTATCTTTTCCCATCTTCTTAATATTCTCATCAATTTTTTGTATTATTTTTGAGATTTCTTCTTTTGATGTGTTTTTTACTATAATTAAAAATTCTCCATTTTCATTATAGATTATTTCAATTTTTCTTTTGCATGCTTTTTTAATAGCTGCAGCTGTGACCTTAATTGCTTCATCGCCATATTTTTTATCTATTTTGTTTATTTTTCTAAGATCATCTATATTTACTAATATCAAGCCATTTGTTGTCTTTTGATTTAAATGAATAAGATTGATTGTTTTTTTGTTATAAACATTCAATTCTTGATTATAAAATTCTTTTTTCATATATATTCTTACCATTAAAAATATAATATTTATTAAAAATAAAAAGATGATGGAGGCCTTTGCAAATTTTAATTGTTGAATTTTTTGTTCTTTTCTAATATTTGCTATATTCCCTTTAACTCTATTTATAAAAACAATATTCGCATCACCATCTTTAAATCTATTATAATAAAAATTTTGATCCTTAAAAAAACCTTCTTGATTTTTTTTATTTACAATTGAACTAATTGTTTTTTTATCTATTTTATTTTGTTCTAGCACTAATGGTGGCTTATTTGGTTTTTTATAAAATATCTCAACATCATCTACATATTTATTATCCATTTGATCTAAGAACATATAAATTGTTTTTCTAAAATTCTCATCCATTAAAAGTTGTTCTAATGTTATACCTTCTTTTTTTGCTGTTGTCTTCATATATGAAAATATTGAAATATTTGCATTTTTTAAGGCAGTTTTTTCATAGTTTTTTACATTATTTATTATAATTTCATTTTTTTCTTGCTGTATATTAAACATAGTCCATAACATCAATAAAAAAATCAAATTTAATGTAAAAAAAACTAAATCTTTTTTATATAAATCAACATTCCACTTCAAACCTTATCCTTTGCATCAAGCAGGCTTATGCCTACTTGATGTCTATATTTACTTTTGACTTAATAGCTTTTTCTGCATACTGTGGTCCATATGCTCGAATTTTATAACCGATTTGTCCAAGCTCTTCTAAAGAAACTCCACCATTCTTACCAGTTAGTTTAACATTGATTTTAAAACCTTTCATTGAAGCATCAGCTAATTTTTGGATAAGTTTATTTTCTAATTCCGAATTACCAGTTTGTTTTTTGATATTAGCTTGCACTTTTTTAAACAATTCAGCACTATATGGATAAATAGTTGAAGTATTTTCACCTAACATCTTTCTATTCACCATTTTTGCAGCTCTACCTGAACTATAACCATACCCTTCTTTTGCTCCAATTTCATTCGTATAAAGAAGATAAATTCCAGCTTTAACAGTTTCTGCTGGGATGTTTACTCCAATATCTAATTTAGAGATTTTAAAATCTGCTTTTTGAATCGCTTCTGGAGTCTCAAGATCTTTATCTGTCGCATCTTTCTTTAAAGAAGATTCAAAAGAGCCTGTAGCCTTATTGTTACCAAGTGACAACTCTGAATTGTAAGATACATGCTTTCTGTCATCTGTTTTGATTGTTGAAGAGAAAGAAAATGATACTTTATCTCCCAAGTTTTTTAACATCCGTTCTTTTGCATCATCTGTTGCTTTTGAATTTTTAATTTGATCTTTAATCAACTCAGACATATACTTACCATCACTTTTAATGCCAGTAATTTTAATACCAACAGAACCATCTTTAAGGTTCTTCACATTTGGAATATCTGACATATTGTAAATTTCGATTTTATCAAATAAAACATTGTCTTTTTCTACTTTTGTTAAAACACAATTCCCACTAACAGAACATTCTACTTTTTCTGCAGTCATATTTTTTTCTTTTAATACCTTATTGAGAACATCTTCATACTTAGCTTTCATTCCATATGCAACGCCACCAGCAATTAATGCTACTCCTGCAATACCTAATACTATTTTTTTACTCATCTATATCTCCTTTTGTTTTGATACATTTTTTCATCTGCTATAGAAATAACCTTTTCGTAGTTATCCCCTTTATTGAACTCTTCCACCCCATATGAAAAAGAAACCTTAAAACTATCCTGACCATTAACAAGTTTCAATTTTTGTCTTTTAACAAAAGATAAAATATCTTTCATCACTTTTTCATGATGTTTTTTGTCTTTTGTTTTAGACATCAAGAAGAATTCATCTCCTCCATACCTGATAACATCAAGATCCACTCTTGTTTTAAAAGTGTTTACTAAAAATTTCAATACATTGTCCCCAATCGCATGCCCATATGTATCATTTATTTTTTTAAAATTATTCATGTCAATGATGACTATTGTACCATCTTTTATAAATTTATCATTATCTAGCCAATTTTCAACAAACCATTTTCTATTTTTACATTTTGTTAATTCATCTGTCATTGACATCTCTTTGATTTGCTCTATTTCTAATTTTAATCTTCCAATCTCATCATGAATAGATTTTAAAGCATCTTCATTTTTTTCTTTAATTGCTTTTGAAGCTTCTGTTGTTTTCTCATACAAAGTTTCTGTTTGTTTTTCATTTAATTCGGATTGTTTTTTTATTTCTTCTAAAGATTGAGTTGGTTTCCCTATTTTTTGAGTACCATCATATTCTTTCATATATTTTTCAAATAAGAATTTATATTCATCAGGGTCTAAAATATCTCTTTTAAGAACATCTTCTTTTATTTTATATGTAGCATACGCTTCTTTCATTTTTTATCCTTATAGTATACGTAGATGTGCTTATACTCGCACATCTAATTCGTTCGCTGTAATAGTGCGAACCTTGTTTATCATCATAGTTCTATCTATTTTTGATAAAATAGCTGATACTTCTTCTAAAACTGTTTTATTTGTACACTTTTCAATTTCTAATTGCTTTTGTGTTCTTTTCAGTTCTTCTTTAACTTTTTTTAACTCTTTTGCAATTATAGCAGTTTTTTCTTTTTCTCTCTCTAATTGTTTATTTTTTGCTTCAAATCTGTCTAAGACTTTTTGCCACTCACATTCTTCTATCTGTAACATTTTTTCTCCTTTGAAGAGATCTCTACTTGATCTCTTCTTCATATTCCTTCATCATTTTAATTACTCTTTGTACCCCAAAAGCTACATAATAATGTTCAAATGATGAATTCGCTGTAATTAAAGTAAGTTGCGTCGCCGTATATCCTAAATTCAATTTAGGTCTGTCTTGTTCTTCTACGGTGTCTTCTACCATAGATGCAATAACATATGGCATATCTAAAACTGCTTGCCCGTCTTTTTCTACTACTTGACACTCCTCCATTTTGATATACTCCATAGCTACATAGAGTAATGATAAATAAAATTTTGGATCTAAAGCATCTATCAAATCCTCTGTCATTGTTGGGATGATGCCATTAACATTTAATTTTTCAATACCCTCGTTCAAAATACCGGAAATTTTTTCTCTTTGAGGAAGATCACCTGGATTTACATCAATTGCTTTAAATGTAGCAACCAATTCCATCATATCAGGGTTTAATTCATCCTCAAACAAAATTTTTTGGTTAACAGCAGACATTACCATGCCCACTGTGCATAACCGATATGCGTATCAAGATTATCAAGACCTGCAAAACCAGTGTCGATTGATTTGTATTGATATCCAATACTTAGATGTTTATATACTTGCACATTTACACCAGCACCATATTGTGCACCAGCATTGTTTGTGTTTACAATATGTGTAAGACCATAACCACCTTCTGCAATCAGGTTAACATTCCAATTGATTAAATGCTTCAATGAATAACCCAGTTTGATTTGACCAGCCATAGTATAATTACTTGCAGAACCTTGTGTATTCACTGAGTTTCCAATAGAAACAACATCTGCACCCCAGCCGACTGCAAGACCTTTAACCGCTAATGGAAGAAAATTATCTACTCCTACATATAGACCAGTATCACTTGTTCCACCATTCACTGAAGTTGATGCACTACCAAGTTTAACACCACCCATCTTATACATATCTGCCGAAGCACCTACTACTAACATTGCCATAGCCATTAGGCCAATTGCGATTTTTTTCATTTTATTTCCTTTTTTATTTTCTTAAATAACTTTTCGTTATTAATTTCTTTGACTATTGCCAAACCTCTTTCCTGAACCTTCTTTGATTTTCCCATCATTTCATTCTATCCCTCCTGAAATTAATTTCATTTATAAAAATAAATGCATATATTGTTATAAATTTAAAATTTTATTTTGTTTTGTTTCCATCATCTGGTACTACAACTTTAACTTTTCCTATTTTTACAACTGAAACAGTCTCTATAATAGGAATTTTGAAGTGAAAACCAGAAGATACTGTTCCAACCTCTGTTCCAAATCTTTTTTTAACTCCTACTGAGTCATCTTTAATATAAACAAATGCATCTGATAAAATAACTATACCAACGATTGCAAAGATTGACCAAAAAATTTTAACTGGATTCATTATTCTATCTCTTTTATTTTTAATGTACCTAAGAGCTTGATATCTTTCTTAAGTCTTTTATTCATGATAACTATTTCTGCTCTGTTATCACCACCAAAATGATTTATTCTAAAATCTTTATTTACCTCGTATCTCATTTTTACAAAAATCTCAACAATCTTTATTGTTCCTTTTTCATTCATGTGTTTTAAACTAACTACACCATATTTTTTCATCTATTCTCCTTTTGTATTATTGATATTATACCATATTAATATTTTATTTGTCAAGCTTTTAGCGGATTTTGTCGGCAAAAAGTCTTGCCGACATTTAAATTACTCTTCCCAAGGGGTTTTTTGTCCAGGAAGCTGAAGAGATTCTGCAGCTTGATTAGCAAGTCTTCCAACGTCTAACCCTTTTGTCGCATTTTTCATAAGAACATTAATAAGCTCTTGATATTTTGCTGAACTCATACATTTATCTTTAGATGGAGTTTCTCCTGATTCACACTCTCTAAAAGATACATTTTGCATATCATAAATTGAGATGTCATTACAAGACCACCATCCTTTATTTAATTCCTCTTTTACAGCTTCAACAAATATTTTTGTTGTCTCTTGATCATAACAACAAAAATTAGTTCTATGTCTCATACAAGAACCCCAAACCCATTTTTTTACACAAAATGACATTTGCAAATGACATTGATTCCCCTGTATCGCCTTGTTTGTTTTAGCTTGAGTAATCCCCCATTTCATAGCAAGATCATAATCAGTACAAGCATCACCATCAGATATTGATGTTAACATTTTAAATATAATAGTACCAATTAGATTATATGGTGGTGGTAAATATCCTATAGCTGCACCAACAGCTGCTGTTGCCATAGCTGCACCTTTTGAACCACCTGATGATGAATTTTCAGCTGCTAATGTAGTTCTTTTTTGTTTAATATATGCTGTTTTTAATGGAGCACATATCGCTTCACCAATATTTGTTAAAGCAATTCTTGTTAATGGTGTAATTGTTAAAATATCATTTTCAACTTTTGTTACTAAGTAATTTTCTTTAATATTCATTCCTACAGACAATACTTGCAACGTATGAAATTGAGATACTGTTAACCTTGCTGGATGCTGTGTTGGTGATAATAATTCTTCAGATGTTATATTTGCATCTGCAGTATATCCTGCCATATCAACAAAACTAAGTCCTATAGAAGACATACATGTTGCATAATTTAATGCTGCTTGTTCTACCTGACTTTCTCCCATGATTGCTTTCATATAATCATCAGCCTCTTTAACATCTTCTTCAGAAACCTCTGAAAACAATGGTGTTGCAATTGTATATACATCTGAAGCGATTCTTAATAAATCCGTGCTGGTTTCATAACTAACTGCTCTTGATAGACTTTCTGTTATTGACGGAGTGCCTCCTTGAACTGTTTGAACCACTGTATCTGATGTATCCCATATTGTGTCTATAACTTTAAAATAAGTATCATCACCAATTACCCCTACATTATTTGCCCACTCTGCTGCCGAATCAGCTGCACTCAAAACAGAGTCCGCACCTGATTGGGCTAACCCTTGTAGAGTATCTCCATATCCACCTTGTAATGCACCGGTAAATGCCATTGTAGCCAAGCTTAATAATTGCATAGGATCACTCATCCAACTATTATCAAAAAGCATCCCATTTTCACAATATCCAGCCCATCCAGACCAAATATGTAAAGAATTTTCCCCTATTGATGCTGCCCCAATAGCATCAGTGAAATTTGCACTAAAATCTAATGTTTCATACCCAGGATCATATGTTCCTATATCAGTATTTCCTGCTTGAGTCACAACTGCCCATTTGTTACATCCAACTATTTTTTCATATTCTTTATCACATGCCCAATTGTATGTTTTTTGAGTAAAAACTGTTTTACCTGTATAATCAGTAACCGGCTTTGCCACCTCTGTTCCAACTAGTTTACATGTTGACTCTTCCCATGGTATACATTGATCTTGATTATAACAAACAGATTCACAATTATATTGACTAGTAAATAAATTTGGACCAAGATCTCCACCTAAATTTGTACTATTACCAAATATAGAACACTTATATCCATTATTATTAATTTGATATTCTATACCAAAAGAATGTTGTTGTTCTACTCCAAACATATCTACATAAGTTCCACCTTCCATATTTGCATCAACTCCATTAATGGAAGTTAATATTCTATATTTTGCTGGCTCTGTGAAAACTCCTCCAATTAACTTCATATCATGAAATGTCCCATCATCAAAAGCTGTTTTTACAACTCCCGCAACTTTATATTCAATTGAATAAGTTCCATTGTTGTCTACCATCTTTACATAATTATAAGCGTCCTCATAAATCATACCAGGAAGTGTAGGATTATTTGATGATTGATTCTGATCTACTGCTATTTTCGTTCCATCTATTTCTATATAATAAACACCTTTACCATCTACCCCTGGAACAGCTTTGTCAAACATATTGGAAATATCATTTGGTTCGACATAGATTTTATGAATTGAATCTACGGTTCCACCAGTAATTGATAAAGTCTTTTCCCATTTAAATAATAAAGAACCATATGCATAGCTATTCGTTAATATAGGATTATCAACAGTAGGTGTTCCTATTGGAGCCGTCCAATCTGACAAACTTACCTGCCCACCTAGATCAACCTCATTTTTTGTTCCATCAGCTGTAATGTATAATTTACTAAAAAGTCCAGATGCCATTTTACTTTCAACATCATCTTTTTCTTCTTCTGTTAAAAATTCTCTGTTTCCAATAGTTAAAATAACCCCATCTGCAACAATCCTCCCATCTATACAAGATGAATATCTTCTACATGATTCATTACAAACAGCTTCATCATCAAATTTGGATGAATCCGATAAAATAACTCTTTCCCCATTCATATATTCAATGTATTCAGGATTTGTTTCACATACATAACTTGAAGCATACATACTTACTGACATAAATATCATTACCATAATTCTTTTAATCATATTAACCCTTTAGCGCCAATTTTTAATATTGACAAAATTGATATAATTATACCAAAAAAAACTTATTTTAAATAATGTTTTATTTTTGCTGTGCTATTTTAATGACTAAATAGCTGTTTAGGGTATTGAGGAGGAACTCAACCCATAGATGATGTGAACTACCGCAAGATAAATCTTGCAGGTTCAAACCTACTAGGCTCCAAGGGTACTAGTTGTACTGACAGAGCTGTTTAGTTTAAAATTTATCGACTAGATTTTCTATCTCGGATTTTCCTCTGCAAACTAAAGTTAGCAGCTTCCAATCCTTCTTGACTGGTGACTTACCAAATCAAGCCGTAAAGCCCCTATCTTCAGATATGGGGATATAAGGCTTTAATCTAATTAATATATTTAAGTATTATCTAAATATATTAATGTATAATACACTTATGAAAGATATAATTAAAT
>Ga0256837_1000420_pt1 | contig 36317 bp, 30 predicted proteins | sample 4562384metaG_FD_185976 | JGI IMG/M metagenome (GOLD analysis project Ga0256837, IMG submission 185976) | Hydrothermal vent microbial communities from Guaymas Basin, Mexico - 4561-384 | ecosystem: Environmental > Aquatic > Marine > Hydrothermal vents | place: Mexico: Guaymas Basin | collected... | reverse complement strand
ATTTTTTCTCAGCATAAAAAAACTGCCCAACTCTCATTGCTCTCACTATAAAATGTCTCGGTAATCCTCCCCAACCCCCTATAGCAAGAGTGCAGAGAGTACCCCTATCGCTCCACCAAAGACTCCACCCCATACGACAAGCCAACCAAGATGCTCTTGGATAAGATTTTGGACGATTGTTTTGACCATTTGGGGGGTGAGTTGGTTGAGGCGGGTGTCGATGACGGATTCGATGGAGGTGAGTAGATCTTCATTGAGAGAGGAGTGTTGGAGGTGAGTCTGGAGGGTATCATTGAAGGCTTGGGAGTTGACGATCCCCACCACCGCACGCTTCATCTTCTCACTAAAAGGCTCACGCAACCCCTCCAAAGCACTCTCTCCACCAAACATCCCTAGCATCCCCCCAAGTGGCGACTCCATCACGGTCTTGCTCAACGCATCAAAAGCAGGCGTAAAGTCTGTCTGCTCAATGATAGGCTCTAGGCTAATCTTCTTCTCCTCACTCGCAAAAAATGCTTCCAACTGCTCACGCGTAAAAAACTCCTCCATCATAAGGTTTTTAATCGCCCGTTTAAAGGAGTCGAAGCGTGCAGGAATTACCCCTGAACCATAGAGAAACGGGACTCTCTCAAAGAGCATATGGATGGCGAGTTGGTTGGTGATCGCACCTGAAAGGGCAAAGAGTCCCCCAAAGAGTAGAAAGGGTGCATAGGAGGTTGGGACGACAAAAGAGAGGAGAATTACTCCAATAGAGAGCAGATCAGTAAGAAGAGTTTTGGACATAGATACACCTTTCTGTTTTGGTAGAACTATAGCAAAAATCGTGTAAAACTCCCCTAATCTTCCCTACTTCCAGTAGGTACGCAAGCGGACATTCCACCCTTTACGCCACCGCTCTTCCCCCCGCTGGGGTGGTGAATTACGGATACGACGGGCTAGGATGCGTTGGGCAGAGAGGGCAAACGCCTTACAGCGGTTGGACTCGTGTGGATCCATCGCAAGCAGGACTTGAAGCAGTCCCCACCCCTCTCCGTGATAGCGTTCGCTCTTGAGTGTCCCCTCCCCTTTGAAGTTGGTGTAGTCAAGCAGTACATAGAGTCCTTGGGGATTAATCCGACCATCAGGGTGGTAGAGTACCCCTTCAAATCGCTCTTGCAGTCGTCTCTGTTGTACTGGGTCGTTGAGGGTTTGGAGCATCTGTGGGAGAGCTTGGGTGAGTCGGATTGCCATAAACTCCGCCTGATAGGCTTTGGTTCGCTTCAAAAAGCGTAATAGCTCTTGGTAGCGTGGGGTCTGATGCTTCTTAGCATAGAGGAGCTGAGTCCGACTCCGCCACGGGAGGGGGGTGTGAGAGGTGAGCCATGAGGGCATCGCAACACCTTGACGCTCCATCGAGGCAACTACTAGAGGGAATACCTCCCGAAACCGCTCCGTATGCCCCTTGGCAAACCAGATAAAGTGTCCAATCCCCACTGAGGCAAACCCCTCGCCTCTATTCCAGTGGATTAGATACTTATCTAGCCCTGCCCCCTCATTGAGCCAGACTTTTTGGGCGATAAATGCTGCTTGTTTGGGGGTGAGGTGTAGGGGGGTAGCCTTGAGTATCCCCATCACCAAGAGCAGTAGCACCCCTAGACGCATCATCTAGATAAAACTCGGAGCATCATTGGCAAAGAGGATCAGATCCCCCACTTGGGTCTGCTCTATCAGCATCGCTTCCATCTGCTGTTTGCTCTCTAGTTTGACCAGCTTTTCAGGATCGATATGGGCTTTAAAGATAGCGTAGTTGAGATCACCCGTGACAACCACTCTATCGAAGACCTCATTGGCACACTGGGCGACTTGGATATTGAGTGCCGTATCTGCCTCGACCAATCCAGGGGTGATAAGCACTTTGCGTTTAGGGTGGGTAGCGGCAAGCTCAAATGATGCCATCATCCCATCGATATTGCCATTGAAACTATCATCAAGTATCACCTTGCCCCCTGCGTCGATACGCTGAAGCCGATGGGGGACAGACTCAAGGGTAGAGAGTCCTTGGGCAATCTGCTCAGTAGAGAGTCCCAACGCCTTGGCGACAAGTACCGCAGCGGTTAGATTGAGGGCATTGAACGCCCCTAGGATCGTTGCATGGTACCGCTCCCCCTCTAGGCTGAAGTCCGTCCCCTCTAGGGTCGCTTCTATCTCCTCGACACAGTAGGTGGGGGTTGGAAGTTTGGCTTTGAGGTCAAGTAGTGGGCGTTCTCCATAGGTGTGGATCATCGCTTCAGGCTTGACCATCGCACTCGCATCGATCCACGCCTCTTTGAGCCGTGAGGTCTGGAGTATCTCCATCTTGGTATTGCGGATTCTCTCCATTGATTTGAAGTACTCAATATGTGCAGGCCCTATCTTGCCCACGACGACATAGTGCGGATTGACAAGGGTTGTAATCTCTGCGATATCCCCCTCACCTCTTGCTCCCATCTCCACGACATAGATCTCCGTATCGGAAGGAAGTGACTCATTGATATCACGGACAACTCCTCCAAGGGTATTGACCGAACGGGGGGTGGCGTAGGTCTTGTAGTGGGCTTGGAGAAGGTGGGCGATGAAGTTTTTGATACTGGTCTTCCCATAGCTTGCCGTCACCCCAATCACGATCATCCCCTCCATCGCCTCTATCTTCTGCTCCGCTTTGACCTTAAAGCCGTGAAAGAGCATCTTCTCAATAAAGTGAGAGATCACATACGCCAAGAAGAGTGGGAGTATCACCCCAAAGTGCTTGAAGGCTACGGTGATAAAGAGTGCGAAGAGTATCAGTGCGATAAAAAAGCGTTTGACACGCCCTGTAAAGACCAACGGCTTATCGATACCACGATACCACCCAAAGAGTAAGACCAGATAACCAATGGCTACCACAAAGCCATATGCACTCACCCCACTCACAAAGGTGTAGAGGCTAAAGGGGATCAAGAAGTAGACAAAGTGCCACCAGAGCTTCGTATGATGGAAGATAACACGGTTGAGGCGATAGCTGTACCATTGAAGATTGGTGATAAAGTAGTACCCCATTCCTAAGATAAAGAGTCCATAGAAGAGTAGATTGAGAAGTGTTAACATGTGTGGTGACCTTTACAGTGTGTAGTAATCTCTTGGGCGATCATCTCGTAATGCTTCAAAAAGAAGTAGTGATCCCCCTCAAGTGGATAGAAGTGAGAATCCTCAATCAGCGTCGCGATCTTCTCCCCTGTATAGAGTGGAGTTGCAGTATCCTCTCTGCCCCAAAAGCACAACGCTTTAGAGCGTGATTGGGCAAACTCCGCCTCAAAATCCTCATCAACGACACACTTGAAAGTCTCATACATCTCATGACTCATCCCTTGGGCATCAGGTGATACGAAGAGTTCGCGTATCCGCTTCATACCCAGTGGTTTGAGGAGTTTGAAGGTGGCGATTTTGACCTTGACAGACCACGGTTTTTGGGTGATAACTCCCGCAGAAGAGAGGAGAACAAGACACGGGGTAGCCAAGAGTGTCGCCACCTTCCCCCCAAAGGAGTGTCCCATCGCAATCGTAGGCTTCCTACCGATAGCCTCCAAAAAGAGTGCCACAATCTCTGCATAGGCAGAGGTGTCGAGGATAAGGGGGTTAGAACTCTTGCCAAACCCTGGCATATCGAGGTAGATATGGGTATAGGTAGGCAGTACCTTGCCAAAAGCCTGCTTCATGATCGCTTTATTGCTCCCCCATCCATGGAGGATCACGATCGCCTCTTTCTGATCGGGGTTGACCAACTCATAGGAGAGTTGGAACCGCTCTTTGGCGTAGCGTATCTCTTTTGATGCCATATCGAACCAACTATCTAAAGGTAAGTTTCTGCACTTTGTCAAATCCGTAGATATCATCAAAGAGGTGTACCGCGTTGGCATCGTCCACATAGGCAGTGAGATAGGCGGTATGGACAGGGAGTCTGCGTGTTAGCTTGATATGTGTTGTCTTGAGACTCTTATACGCACGATCGACCTCACTAGGACTCTTTTGGGTATAATGTTGTGTGATATAGCTTAGCATCTCCATAGGCTTGCTTAGACGAATACACCCATGACTATAGGCTCTTACACGACGCTTGAAGAGGTGCTTAGATTGGGTATCGTGCATATAGACGGAGTGACGATTGGGGAAGATAAACTTCACACGCCCTAACCCATTGCGTCGAGAGGGGATTTCGATAAATTTAAATGGTACCGCCCCTTTACCCCACGCATACTTCTTGAGATCGACATCCGTAGGGGAGAGCTTACGAGAGCCAAGGTTGTAGTCACTACGCATCACCATATTGCGTCGTTTGAGATAGTCTGGGTTTTTAAGTAGCTTAGGGATGATCTCCTTACGGGCGATTGAGTTGGGGACGCTCCACTGAGGGTTGAGGGTGATATACTGGAGATCCGCACTAAAGATAGGGGTCTGCATATGACGCTTTCCTACCACTACAGGCATACTCACAACCGTGCTGTTATTCTCGATGATACGCACCTTAAACTCAGGGATATTGACCAAAGCATACTGCTCCCCTAGTCCGCGTTTCATCAGCTTGATACGCTCGATACTTAGACGCATCTTACGCAGTGTCTTGGGGTTAGTTGTAGGGTCTTGTTGGAGTGCGTGGTAGCTCTTGATTAGTGCAAAGAACTGTGCATAGTTAGGGACATAGGGTTGGAGTATGCGTTCGATACTCCACCCCGCTTTGAGCTTCATAACGATATCAGAGGCTCGTACAGGCTGTAAGAAGAGTTCGTAGTTACTCTCAATCCCTCTGGCTTTACGTGACTGCTGGGCGACCTTGAAGCGTCGGATATCAATACAGCTATTGGCAAGGTTTTTGGCATACCCCACCAAGAGTTGAGACATCAACTCTGCATCCTCTTTCTCTTGGAACTGTGTGTAGAGTGCTTTTTGATCACACAAAGAGGCATATTTATCCTCTTTGAGTATCTCTAAAAACTCACGCTTTTGGCTTGACTTCCACGCTCCTAGATCTGGTCCACCGACACATCCACTCAATACGACAGCCACAACGGATGTGACTAATAGTTTTATCTTCATCTTTTTTTCCTATTTTTCAAACTCTTGGCACACACATAGGCACTCGAAAATGCCCACTGAAAATTGTATCCACCGACTCTACCTGCCACATCGAGTACCTCCCCGATGAAGTAGACTCCTGCGACTTTTTGGCTCATCATTGTCTTATGATCGACTTCACTGGTCAGTACTCCCCCTCGTGTCACCTCTGCCTTACTGTAGCCAAAGGTACCCGCAGGGGCAAAAGTGTAGCATTTGAGCCTCTCCAAGCGTCGTAAATCTTCGGCACTACACGCATCTCCACTCTTATCAGCAAGTCCAAATTGTAGCAGAAACGCCTTGGCGATACGCTTAGGAAGTGGGAGGAGTGTGGTGAGCTGTTTTTTAGATTTTTTAACCTCTTTGAGGTTAAAGGTGGGGAGAAAATCGATAGAGATTGTACCCTTCTCCCAGTAGAGTGAGGCATCAAGCACCGCAGGACCACTCAACCCCTTATGGGTAAAGAGCAACGCCCCGCTCGCCTCCTGCTCCCCGACACGGATCACCACATCGGTCGAAGTACCAGAGAGCTCTTTGAAAAAAAACTGCTCAGGCTGTACGGTCAAGCCCACGAGTGCGGGGGTGGTCTTGGGTGGGGTATGTCCAAAAGATTGGGCGATAGTGTAGCCGATACCACTCGCCCCTATCTTGGGGAAGCTCAATCCACCCGACGCGACCACCACCTGCTTGACGCGTAGTCTCTGCTTTGTGGTTACCACCTCAAACCCCTCCGCTATCGCTACGACAGAACATACAGACTCCCCCAAACAGATCCGTTGTCGTCTCGCCTCACGACTGAGAATGGAGACGATCTCCTTGGCACTCTGCTTACAAAAGTACTGTGTGGCATTGCGTATGACAGGGGTGAGATAATGAGTAGCCAACCATGCCAAGAGATGCTCAGGGGTAAACTGCTCTAAGACACTATCGATAAAGGGGGCATCCCCTTGAAAAAAGGCACTCTCCATCACCGCATTGGTGATATTGCACTTGCCACCCCCGGAGAGTAGCATCTTGGCACCAAGGGTGGGATTGGACTCGATAAGGGTCGCAGAGTTTGGGGGTAGTAGAGAGGCAAGCATCAAGGCACTCGCCCCTCCTCCGATGATAAGGATTTCATGTTTCATAGGTGGCATTATAGCAGATTAAAATGGTGTTGGAAAATATCTGCTATAATAATAGTAAAAAATATGAAGTAAGGGAAGAAGATGAGAAGTGTAGGGATCGTGGGAGTGCTAAGCGTAGGCGTGTCGGTAGGACTCTGGGGTAATCTCTTTGTTATGAGTGATAAGTCAGGTACTATCCTCACCCAAAAGCACCTCACCCCCACCCAAAACCGTGCTATCCTACAGCATCCCACCGAGTACTCCTACCAAGCGATCTACGATGCCCTACACAAGGAAGCAAATCTCGCACGCAGAGCCTCCCTCGCACGCCAAAGAGCCAAGCGGATATCCCAAGCACAAGCCAATGCCCGCAAACAAGGCAAAGCCTATCGGCTCTCCCCCAAGGAGCAACAACAACTCCTCACCGATGCCAAAGCGTTTCAAGGGGGACGCTATGTGTGGGGTGGTACCTCCCCAGAGGGCTTCGACTGCTCAGGGTATGTACAGTACCTCTACAAACAGCACCATATCCCCCTCCCCCGTACCGCCTTGGCTCAATCAAAACAAGGGACTAGCGTCTCTCGCACCGCACTCAAAAAGGGTGACCTTCTCTTCTTTCTAACCGATAAGAGTCGTCATATCCCCATCACCCATGTCGGTATCTACCTTGGTGATGGCACCTTTATCCACGCAGCATCCAAGCAAAAGGGGATTATCATCTCCCCCCTAGAGTCAGGGAGCTACGCAGAGCGATTTGTCCTTGCACGACGCATTCTTAGCCCACACAAGAGGTGACAACTCACCCTTAAGGGATCGACTCTCTACAATCTCTGAAGCTTTTTAAGCCCCATTTTGACTAAAGTAGCGGTGTCACCACTCGCCCCCAAGAGGGCTTTTTGGATAGCATCTTTTTTGAAGCCTAGGCTCTCTAGTGCCATCACCGCTTCACCCATCGCACCCACACTTGGATTCTCCTGCTGACTATCGACAATAAAGTCTGCCAACTCTACGAAGATACGGCTAGCTGCCTTAGGACCTATCCCTGGAACGCGTTTGAGCATACTGACATCTTTGGAGGCGATGACCTTGGCAAAGGTCTCGGGGGTGAAGGTAGAGCAGATTGCCAACCCTACCTTTGGACCAACCCCATTGATCTTGAGTACTGTATCAAAGAGCTTCTTCTCATCTGTCGTGATAAACCCAAAGAGTAGATGGGCATCCTCTCGAATAATCTGTGTAATCTGAAGCTTTACACGCCCCTGCTCGATGGCATTGGAGGTGTTGATAGAGACCTGTACCTCATAGCATACGCCATTGACATTGAGGTGTATAAAGGTAGGCTCTCTACGCTCCACCACCCCCTCTAATCCAACAATCATCACAGCCCTCTAAAAGGTGTAGGTGACACCAAGCATCACCACAGGATAGAAAGGAAAATCCTCCAGATCATCTTCGGTCTCTTGGCGTTCTTGCTCGATATCACGCTCTAGCTGCGAAAACGCAGCAGGATCGAGTGTGGCGAGTGGACTGCTCACTTTGAGTTCGACATCGGAGCTGGTGTGATAGAGTACCCCTATATCGATAGAGAAGCCCCACCCTTTGTGACTCTCACCCCCACCATAGCCTATCCCGATATAGGGAGCCAACGCAGGAAACTCCACCGATCCATCAAGCTGACCAATCTGAGCTCCCGTATAGATACTCCCTCCTACATCGTAGTTGACCGTAGCATCAGGGGAGGCACTCGCATCGAGGGTGTTGCCGTTGTAGTAGGCACCCGCACTCAGACGAAAGCTTCCTGTATCCATTGGGTAGTAGTCGATAAGTACCCCCGCACTGAGTAGGCCTAACTCCACAGCGTAATTAATCTGCTCTTTGGTCTTATCGGTATCGAGTTTCAATCCATTGAGGTTGAAGCGTACAAAGAAGTTGCGGTTGAGGGGCATCGCATACTCAATCCCCACGCCCAAAGTCCCCGCTTTGAGTCCCATATAGTCATAGAGGGGGCGTTGGGCTACAGGAATCTCGACGGGTGAGATCTCGGTCTCGACGACCCCTTTACCCTCTGCGTGTAGTAGTGTGCTACAGAGCAGTGCTGTTATGATAGTGGTTGATACGGTTTTCATCTCTCTTCTCCTTAATGTTTAGACTCTATGACAAAAAATGGTGTCGCATAGTCTGTATAGTGTTCTATATAGGCCTGAATCCACGCAGGGATTGTTACCTTTTTCTGTATCTTGGTGAGGGGGTCAAAGTTGAACGCTTCAGGGTCTTGATTGAGGTCTTTATTGAACCCATAAAACGCCCCATCTTTTGCTACGACGATCGCACGGACATTGGCATAGGTCGCTGCATCATAGTCCACCCCATCGACAGACTTCGCAGGGAAGCTAAAGTCTGTAAGAAACTTAGGCTTTCCTGTGACAAGGTTGAGGACATTCATCCGATCAACCCCACTATTGACCAGTTTAGTCATAAAGGTCGCCCGTCGCCAGACATAGACATCAAGCGTGTTGCCTCCATCATGAAGCTTGGTACGCCACTCAGGGACAACGGTACGCTCTGTAGACTCCCCACTACCAAGCCCCACATAGAAGTCTCCATTGACCTCCTGCTTATCACTAAGCTTCGACTCCAAGAGTCCCTCTAGTCCCCCTGCGGTGTAGTTGGCATCACCCACCTGCCCCTCAGCATCACGCCACCAGATAAGGTAGAGTGTCTGTGTATGGGAGGCTCCAACTTGGTTAGGGCTATTGTCGATGGTGATATCAAAGAGTACTTTGGCATCTCGCTCATCAACGACATAGATCTTCTGCTCTGCCTGATTGACAAAGTAGAGCCACCCCTTCTCCGCTCTACGGTAGACGGTCGTCCACTCCTCACTAAAGCCATCAATCAACCCGATCTCAATCTCTGTACCATTACTATCGAGTTTCTTGAGCATCCCTGTCGCTCTATCGGTAAAGAAGAGGTAGGATTTGGGCAGTTGTGCGGTAGGAGCGGGGACATGGTAGTCTGTGGTGATCGTCACAGGAATCTTATGGATCACCCCTGAGTCGAGTCCATCACTCAGCGTAAAGGTAAAGTTGTGATCACCTCTATCACCGAGTATCGCGTAGGCTTTGAGCTTCGCCTCTACGAGGCTCTGATACTCTAGGGAGAGCATCGAGTCATTGAAGGTATGCTCTGTGCTATTGACACCCGAGAGGAAGAGTTGTGAGAGTTCATCATCTCCATCACTCCAAGTAAGACTCTCTCCAATAAATGCAGGGGCATCATACTCCTTGATAACGATAGGATTGGTAGGCTGATGGAGTACGGGGGGTTGATTGCTCATGGTGACCCCTTTGATCCAGTTCTCTAGTGCGGTGTAGTCCTTATCCCCCTCACTCAGGTACCCCGCATGGGCTTTGATGGTCTCATTGAGTGGGGTCTGGGTACCGTTTGACTCTTTTTTGTAGCCTCGTGCATAGACAAGTAGTTCTGAGTTCTCAGGGTCATTGAAGTTAACACGATAGAGTGCAGAATCAAGTGTCTTACTCATTGAGTATGTGAGATTACTCTGCCAGAGGTATTGGGAGTATTGGGTATCCCCTTTGTTGGCAAGGTGTCGATGTACTGAAAACCGCATGATAGCGTCTCGTAGATAGGAGGCTTCACTATACCGCTTCTGCTTGGGCTGAATATCTGCAAAATTCGCATCTCTCACCCCTCCTGTCGTATGGGTGTTGTGACAGCTGTAGCAGTTGCGTACGAGTGCTTGGTAGGCTTTTTGGGCTTGTGGGGTCTGGGTACTGAGTGTATCACTCACAAAACTCATTCGATCAGACAACCCCACTGCTAGACGGTTGCTCCCAAACTCAATGAGCTTTTGGGTATCTTCGAGTGAGAAGTGTTGGCTGTGGTCATAGAGGTCATTGATACGCCCAATCTCATCACGCACACTCTGACTAAACTTCGCACCATAATCCCCTCCTCGCTCAAGGTTTCGTCGTCCCTCATTGGAGTGGTTACTATCAGGTGCTACAGTGAGGTCATCATTGAGCAGGAGTGACCACAAGAAGGGTGCGGGGTGGAAGTCATTATCCATCATCATCGGGTTAATATCGTCATAGAGATAAGGCAGGGTAGTGGTTGTCCCCTCGATGAGATGAGCTCCCAAGACGAGGGTACGGTAGAGCATATTGCGTGGGGTGATCCCTGTAGGGTTAGCAAGGTTGAGCTTATCGGTCTCATTATGACACGCCACACACGACTTCCCACCATTGAGTCCCGCTTTGGTAAAGAGTGGGGCGATATCTTTATGGAAATCGGGGATACGCTTAGTGGCATTATACTCAGAGATATCTTTGTCTGTTTGCAACATATCACTCAAATCCCCCTGCATCTTCTTCTCAGCAATAGAGTGGTAGTTGGCATACTTGTCAAGGTTGTCTTGGCTTCGGTCTTGGTGACACTGGTTACACGCATTGACACGGTTGGGGACGAAGCTCACCTCTTGACGCTCGGAGCGTATCGGGATCCAGAGATCCCCCTCCTGTCCACTTCCATCACGATGGACAAACCGCTTATGGAGCTTCCAGATATAGAGTCCCTCTTTGAGGATAATCCCCATCGATCCATCACTCTCAGGCTTGATAAAGTCACTAGAGGGGATACTCAACTCAGGGCTATGCTCCATCCCAATGGCATAGGAGTCTGAGAAGTGATGAGAGGGGACTTGGAACTGCATCCGTATCTCATCGGTGTCGATACCATCTAGCTGATGTTGCTCCCCATTATCCGAAAACTTCAAAGTATTGACCAAGAAACCCGACTTACCATTGAGGTGGGTATTGGTGAAGGAGAAGCGGTTTTCACTCACATCACTCAGCCCTGGTGCGACGCGTTTGCTCTTGGGTGGGTAGAAGCTTCGAGGTTGCATCATATGGTAGCTACTATGTGCAAAGACCAACTCCCCTGCCCCCTCATCGGTAGGATTGGCGGGGTCTGTAGGGTACTCTTTGACATAGATACCGTAGCTCTCTTCGGTACTGGGTCGGTAGGCGTAGACAAAGCTCTGATCATTGTAGTGATCAGGGGTACGGGCGATAGACTTCTCAATCCCGTGGTCATCGACCAAGCGTGAGAGGTAGATCTTATCACTTCGCAAGTCGAGATTGTCTCGTTTGGTCATGACGATATCCCCCTCAGCGATGAAATTGCCCGTATTGCCCGTGCGTGCAGATTGCCCCATCAAAATATAATCCTTGTAGACTCCACTCATGATTTGGCGTGCTTGGTAGAGGTTCTCCTCGCTATCTTTGCTGTTTGCCTCCTCTCCATAGAACATAAAGCTATCACTCCCATCAATCTGCATCTTCCAGAGAGAGAAACGGTTGACCGTGGCTTGATGCTCCCACTGTGTGAAGACCACCAAGGGGGTATCACTCTCACGGTTGATTACCGTCGCTTCAGTCTGATGAGAGTTGTTAAACCCTATCCGTGTCACGCTCCCCGTGACGGTATCGAGTGTATGGATGAGGGGGGCAGGAGCACGATCATACTCATCACGCAGAAGTGGATCGTGCTTGTAGTTGAGGGGAATCTCACTCTTGGTAACGGTCTTGGAGATAAGAAGCATCTCATGCCCTGTGGCGTTATCCTCCCCTATATAAGTAGGGTAGCTATAGCTCACACTACTATCATGACTGATGGGGGTGAGCTTTTGGTCTGCGATATCGAGCTTATAGATCGCAAGATTCCCCTCAGGGTTGAGGTTGGTCGTGTGGTTGGTATCGCTACTCGCATAGACCGCACGACTCATCGAGAGGTAGAGGCTCTTCCCATCAGGTGCCACATCGAAGCTCTGGATGCGTACCTTCTCTAGGTCTTTACACGACTCATCGAGCTTAGGATAAATCTGCCATGTGGTGTAGCTCCCATTGCTCTCTTTGCGAGAGACAAAGAGCTTATCCTCAAACCCACTATCACTATAGCCCTTCTCAGGAGAGCGAAGGTCGATACGGTCGTTGAGTTCTGCCCAGCCGATATAGAAGATATCAGGGTCGGTACGATTGCTATCGCCATGCCCTACTAGAGTCGTCCGAGGGACAAACTCCTTGCCATCAAGCACTCCATCCAAGATCGAACACTCTGTCACATCAGGAGTCCCTGCTCCCTCCACTGTCTCATTGGTCACGGAGATACACCCAGTGAGTATCCACACCATCACCAATACCATACCAAGATAAGTTGTTTTTTTCATCTCTATTTCTCCTCATATCGTGCGTGGGTATCCTCACCACAGCAGACTAATCAATTATACTATCAAAAATAGACTTCAACTCTCACCACGCTACCCAAAATATAGGCTAAAAAGCAGTACCCCTTAACCAAAGATAGCGTATAATCCTCCCCAATCCACACAAAGCGAACTCCATGCGACTCAAATCGATCTTCACCAACAGTTTTGGCATACTGCTCTCCCGTATTTTTGGTTTTGTGCGTGATATTCTCTTGGCATCTACCTTGGGGGCGAGCTACTGGAGTGATATCTTCTTCCTTGCCAACCGCCTCCCCAACCTCTTTCGCAATATCTTCGCGGAGGGGGCGTTTACGCAGGCATTTATGCCCTCTTTTGTCGCATCCTCCAACAAAGGGGTCTTTGCTACGGCGATCTTCTTACGCTTCTCACTCTTTATTATCTTTGGGTCTCTGCTGGTTACGCTTGCACCTGAGACAATCACCATGCTCCAAGCGATGGGGTGGAGTGCGACGCGTATCGCCGATACCGCCCCTCTCACCGCGATCAACTTCTGGTACCTCTACCTCATCTTTATCGTCACCTTTATCGCTACCCTCCTACAGTACAAAGAGCATTTTGTCACCACAGCGATGTCGACGGTACTGCTCAACCTCTCGATGATCGTGGCACTCCTGCTCTTTATGAGAGAGGATCCCAAAACCATCGCCTATGCTCTAAGTATCTCTGTCCTTGTGGGTGGTGTGCTTCAAGTTGCGGTACACCTCATCGCTCTATATCGGCTCAAGCTCTCTAGGCTTTTGGTTGGAGGGTGGCGATACCGTAACCGCAAAGATATCACCCACGAGAAGCAGAAGTTTACCCGCCTCTTTATCCCTGCGGTGTGGGGAGGGTCGAGTCTACAGATCAACAGCTTTGTGGGGACGATACTCGCCTCGTTTTTAGTGACGGGTTCGATCTCCTATCTCACCTATGCCCAGCGGATCTTCCAGCTCCCCTTGGCACTCTTCGCCATCGCGACGGCTACCGCCCTCTTCCCTAGCATCTCCAAAGCACTCAAAAATGACAACGAAACCCTCGCCTATGCCAACCTCTCCAAGGGGTTTTGGTTGCTTAGTTTTGCTCTAGGGATGGCGACCGTGGGAGGGGTGATACTCGCAGAGCCTATCATCTGGCTCCTCTTTGAGCGGGGGGCATTTGATAGCCAAAAGAGCCAAGCGACCGCAGAGGTACTGAGCCTCTTTATGCTAGGGCTACTCCCTCTTGGTCTCTCCAAACTCTTCTCACTCTTCCTCTACGCCACCTACCGCCAAGGCAAAGCCGCGATGATCGCCACCATCTCCGTACTCATCAATATCCTCGCCTCCCTACTCCTCATGCACCCCATGGGAGCATCAGGCTTGGCACTAGCGGGGAGTATCGGAGGGTGGGTACTCTTTGGGCTGACACTCAAAGAGGTAGGCTTCGGACGCATCATCACCATACTCCACTCCAAAAACAGCTACTACCTCCTCCTCACCCTCACCCTCTTTGCCCTGCTGATGTATCAACTCAATGGGTATGTGATGGGGGTAATGAGGTAGGATCTTGCTAGAAAAAATTAAAAAAGGAAATTTGTTTTATGGTTGTTACGAGCATTTTTTTCATCTGTATTCCTTTTTAATATGAAGTCCATTGGAGATATTTCATCGGAGTTATGATTAAAGTGACTTGTCAAAGCAAAACTTAAAAAGAATCCTAGCCATACCTATGCTACTTTTATCTCAAAGTGTTATAATGACTCTAAATTACTAAACTATAATAGGACTCTAGATGGAAAACTTAGAGATTGAATCTACAAAATATACACCTCACATCAAACTTGACGCGGAGAGTGGCACAATAGAACTCAGTGGTAAGTCCTACCCTGAAAACACTTTTGAATTTTATAAATCTTTTATGGAGTGGGTGGAAACCTACTTCAATGACCCCCAACCACTCACCACGGTTAACTTCAGTATCATCTACTTCAACTCCAGTAGCTCCAAGCTCTTCTTTGACTTTTTTGATCTACTAGAGGAGTACAATGAGGCGTCTGAGATCATTATCAACTGGATCTATGATGAGGAGAATGAGAGTGCTAAAGAGGCAGGAGAAGATTTTATCGAGGATTTTGAGATGTTGACGATTAATCTTATCGAGAAGTAGGGTCAAAGGTCAATCGATGAAATACAATAAAAAGTTTGACAAGATCATAGATAAGCTCTCTACTATCGATGATGAGGAGTGTCAAAGTATCCTTGAAGAGGTCGAGCTTCTCTCTACTATCTACCAAAAAAAAGAGGCTCGACTCAACAAAATCATCAAGCTCTCAGACAAACAACAGATGGCGATCATCGAACTCAACGAGGAGCTTGATAGCTACAAAAACGACCTAGAGGCGAAGGTCGAAGAGGAGATAGTCAAACGAAAGGAGCAAGAGGAGATACTCTTTGAGCAGTCTAAGCTTGCTGCGGTAGCGGAGATGACCGATGCGATCGCCCACCAGTGGATACAGCCACTCAATATCCTCTCGATGAGTATCAGTATCCTCAAGCTTGAGTCACAAAAAAATGGAGGGACTTCCCAAGAGGAGATTGCCCTCTTCAAAGAGAAATCAATGGCACAGATACAGCACCTCGTCGATACCCTCAACAACTTCCGAGACTTCTTCAAACCTGTCAAAGTCCTCAAGGAGTTTAGTGCAAGTGAGGTGGTGGCCAACACTATCACCCTCATCCAAGATGAGCTGACAAAGTACCACATCGACCTCTCTGTCCATACCATCAGCGACTTCACCATTGTAGGAAATATCCACGAGTTTAAGCATATCCTCCTCAACTTCATCAGCAATACCAAATACGCCTTTTTGCAAAATGGCATCAAAGATCGCAAGATTACAATCACTATCTTAGGTGCGAAAAAGAGCCTAGAGGTGACCGACAATGCAGGAGGGATTCCTGAGGAGATGCTAGAGAGTCTCTTCGATATGCACACCTCTACCAAAGGCAAACACGGGACAGGAGTCGGACTCTATATGAGTACCAAGATCGCCCACAAACACAACGGGACACTCAGTGCGACCAACACCCAAGAGGGTGCTAAATTTACTTTTAGACTAAAGGATTAACATGATCTCAATAGAGAAACTCGAATCAGTACTTGAAGATGATATTATATTTTTGACCTATGGTGGCTCCTTTAGCCAATCGCTTATCGCAGGGATGACCAATGTCTTGGAGAAGGAGGTCGAAGAGGATGAACTCTCTATGAGATCTGCCAACAACATCTTTGTGGTCTTTATCGAACTGGCTCAAAATATCATGAACTACTCTAAAAAGCTTGAACACAGTACCAAGTTTGACCCCAAGGGGTTGATCTTTGTTGGGAAACGAGAGCGGAAGTACTTTATTTGTAGTCAAAATATTATTTTGCTGAGTGATAAAGAGCGTATGGAACCCAAACTAGAGCAGATCATCACCTCTAGCCCAGAGGAGATCAAAAAACTCTACCGTGAAGTGCGTCGTAGTGGACGAAATGCCCATGAAAAAGGGAGTGGATTGGGCTTTTTGGAAGTAGCCAAAAAAGCTGAAAAGGTGAGCTTTGAGTTTAAAGCACTCTCAGATGAGCGACTCTACTTCAAATTTTGTGCGATGATAGACTAAGGTAGATTTAGGTGGTACGGCTCTTTCTACTCTCCCTACTCCTCACACTCTTCTCTCAGGCTCAAACCTTTAAGGTCTCATATGATCCAGACTATGCCCCCTTCTCCTACGCAATCAATCATAAAGCTCATGGACTCTTTATCGATATCTGGAAGCTCTGGGGCAAGAAGAACCACTATACTGTGGAGTTTGTCGAGGCTAAGGATTGGGATGATGCCTTATCCCTAGCCAAGAGCGGACATGTGGACTTCTTCTTGGGAACAGAGCCTTATGAGCCGTGGATGCACGCCTCCACCCCCTACTACAAAACCAAAACAGCCCTCTTTGGTCTCAAGGAGTTCAATGAGACCATTCAGAGTGTAGGGATCATTGGCGAGGACTACCAAGAGGATATTCAAAATAAACTACCCCAAGCCATCCTCCACTCCTATGAGACCTATTCCAATCTACTCAATGCCCTCTTGAATCATCGTATCGATGTGATCTATGATGATACGCTTCCCATCTCCTACTTCGCGATCAAAAATGGCTATCAGCACCGTATCAAAAAAGCCTCTTCTCTCTCTAGTATCTCAGCAGTAAGTGCCATCTCCTCAAGCCCTCAAGCAATCGAACGCTTCAACCAAGGACTCAAAACACTCGATACCCATCAGCTAGAGGAGGTGGAGAAGAACTGGATACTCGACAAAGACCAACGCTACTACACTACCGCACAGCAGTGTAAAAATCAGGTCATCCACTATGTCTTTGACCCAGACTGGCGACCCTTTGAGTACAAAGATGAGATGAGTCACGCACACTTTGGAATCATCGCTGATATCCTCAGCCTCATCTCTAGCAAGAGTGGGATCACATTCAAAGTACTCCCTACGGAGAGCTGGGCAGCGTCTGTCAAGATGGTCAAGGAGGGAAAAGCCCAGATGTTTAGTGCCGTACCCCAAACCAAAGAGCGGGAGCAGTACCTCAACTTCACCAAAAATAGTATCTACTCCTACCCCGCTGTCCTCGTCTCAGATGAGAATAAGCCCCTCTCCCTCTCAGAAGGTTTTATCGATAAAAGTATCGGTATCGTTGCAGGTAACTCCCTTGGAGAGTGGCTCAGAGATACCTACCTCTATGCACAATTTAGAGAGTTTAAAAATATCCAAGAGGGGCTTGAAGCACTCCGCAGAGGGGAGATAGAGTACTTTGGGATCAATGGTATCACGGCGATCTACTACATCAATGTCTTAGGATTTGATGACCTCAAAATCTATATGAAAACTGACTATATGTTCCATCTCAAAATCGCCCTTCGTAAAGAGGTCGACCCCCGTGTCATCGAGAGTATCGACACTATCCTCGCCTCTCTCTCGACCAAGGAGCTTAGCGATATCTATCACAAATGGACCTCCATACAGGTCAAAAAAGAGCTAGACTGGCACCTCTTGGGCTGGATACTCCTCGCCCTACTCTTCATCGTCACCACTTCGATACTCATCAACAAAAAGCTCAAACAGCTCATCGACAAAAAGACCTATCAACTCAAAGAACTCAATGAAAACCTCGAACTCAAAGTGACCCAACGCACCCAAGAGCTTACCGCCACCACCCAAAAGCTCCAAGATAGTATCGAGTACGCCTCACTCATCCAAAATACTATCCTCCCAGATCCCAAGAGCCTATCGGCGTGTTTTGAGTCATACTTCACTCTTTGGCAACCCAAAGATGTCGTCGGGGGAGATATCTACTTCTTTGATACGATAGACGACACTCGTCATCTACTCTGTGTGATAGACTGTACAGGACATGGGGTCTCAGGTGCGTTTGTGACGATGTTAATCAAAGCGATCCATGAGCAGATGATCCTCACACTCACCCCCCAAAGCCTCTCTCCCGCTCTTCTCCTCACACACTTTAACCAAGCGTTCAAACAGCTCCTCAAGCAAGAGCAGAGCAATGCCAATGTGGGGTTTGATGCGGGGATTATCCTCATCGATACAGCCAAGAACCAACTCACCTTTGCAGGGGCAAATATCCCCCTCTTCTATCGAGATAATGAGCAGATCAAGATACTCAAACCCAACCGCTACTCAGTGGGCTATAAGCAGTGTGATAGCCACTACCCCTACCAAGAGCAGTCGATCTCCCTCCATGAGGGGATGCAGTTTTATCTCTCGACAGATGGGTATATCGACCAAAATGGTGGGGAGAGAGGATTTCCTTTTGGGAAGCGACGCTTCAAGAGACTCCTTGCCAGTCTCCAACACCTCCCCCTAGAGCAACACAAACAGCACCTCATCACCGCCCTCCAGAGCTACCAAGCCCAAGAGGAACGCAATGATGATATCACCCTTATCGGGTTTAGCCCAAGGGTGACAAGAGATTAAGAGACCGTTACGACGATCTCCCCCTCTACCACATCAAAGGCGACTTGACTCCCCTCTACCACACGATCTTCGAGGATCATCTCCGCGAGACGATCCTCTACCACCTCATAGAGGGCTCTCTTGAGTGGTCTTGCCCCATAGACAGGGTCAAATCCTGCTTGGGCGATATAGGCTTTGGCACTCTGGGTGAGTGTCAGCGTGATATCGCGTGCAAGGAGCTTGGCTTGGATATCTTTGAAGAGGATATCCACAATCGCCGTAATCGCATCGAGGTCAAGTGGGTTGAAGATCACCTGATCATCCAGACGGTTGAGAAACTCTGGTTTGAAGTTTTTCTTCAGCTCCTCATTGACCGCCTCCGCTCTTGCCACCTTATCACTAATCGTCATAATCTTATCAGACGCGATATTAGAGGTCATAATGATAATCGTATTTTTAAAATCGATTGTCACCCCTTTGTTGTCTGTCAAGCGTCCATCATCAAGCACCTGAAGCAGGGTATTAAAGACATCGGGGTGTGCCTTCTCTATCTCATCGAAGAGTACGACGGAGTAGGGTTTTCGTCGTACTGCTTCAGTGAGCTGTCCCCCCTCCTCATAGCCAACATACCCTGGAGGTGCCCCAACCAATCGACTCGCAGCATGTTTCTCCATATACTCACTCATATCGATACGGATCAGTGCCTTCTCAGAGTCAAAGAGGAACTTCGCAAGGGTCTTTGCCACCTGAGTCTTACCAACCCCTGTAGGGCCTAAGAACATAAAGCTCCCGATAGGACGGTTGAGATCACTCAATCCCGCTTTGTTTCGCTTGATCGCTCGTGCGACTGCTTTGAGTGCCTCTTCTTGTCCTACGACCTCCTCTTGGAGTATCGACTCGATAGCGAGAATCTTCTCCTTTTCACCTTGGAGCATCTTACTCACTGAGATCCCTGTCCAGCGACTCACAATACTCGCGATCATCTCCTCATCAACAGAGTTTTTGAGGAGTGTTCCCTCTGCCATCATCGTCTGCCACTTCTCCTCTAGGGTGAGGAGTTTTTGATTTTGAGCGGGGATAAGTCCATGCTCTATCTCTGCAACTTTGGAGAAGTCCCCCTCTCGCTTGACCGCTTCTGCTTGGGTCTTGAGCGTATCGATAGCCACCTTGACCTCTGCGATATCATTAAAGACCTGCTTCTCATTATCAAACTGATTTTGCAGGGTCGTCTTATGCTCCTCAAGGTCAGCTAGCTCTTTGACAATCTCCTCTAGGCGACTACTGTTTTTATCACTCTCCTCCATCTTGAGTGCCTCTCTCTCGACTAAAAGTGTGGAGATCTCCCGTTTGGCTTTGGCTAGATCGGTCGGCTCTGATTCGATCTGCATCTTTAGCTCTGCTGCGGCTTCATCGATCAAGTCGATCGCCTTATCAGGCAAAAATCTGTCGGTGATATAGCGATCAGAGAGCTTCGCAGCAGCGATTAGAGCAGAGTCAGTGATATTGACATTGTGGTGTGCCTCTAGCTTGTCTTTGATCCCTCGTAGTATCTGCAACGCCTCATTGATACTCGGCTCATCGACCTTGACAGGCTGGAAGCGTCGCTGAAGGGCGGTATCTTTCTCAAAGTACTTACGGTACTCCTTGAGAGTGGTCGCTCCGATGGTATGAAGCTCCCCACGGGCAAGGGCAGGCTTGAGGATATTGGCAGCATCCATACTCCCCTCACTCGCTCCCGCCCCTACAATAGTATGAATCTCATCGATAAAGAGGATGATATTAGCACTCTCCTTGACCTCATCGACGACTGCCTTGAGTCTATCTTCAAACTCCCCACGATACTTCGCCCCTGCAATAAGCCGTGACATATCTAGGCTTACCACACGCATATTTTGGAGGCTGAGTGGCACCTCTTTATTGACAATACGCTGTGCAAGACCCTCGACAATCGCCGTCTTACCTGTCCCAGGCTCCCCGATAAGGATAGGGTTGTTTTTGGTCTTACGGATAAGGATCTGCATCATCCGCTGTACCTCTTCATCTCTCCCTATCACAGGGTCTAGCTCCCCATCAAGGGCTTTTTGATTGAGGTCGATCCCATACTGTGCGAGGGCTTCAAGTGTCTCATCTCCACTCTGAGAGTCGATACGCTTCCCCCCTCTGATAGACTCTAGGGTCTTTTTGTACTCACTCATATCGATATACTTACCTAATACCTCTTGACTAAAAGGCTCTTGGGCATTGGCAATGAGCCACGCATCCACTGCAAGATACTGATCCCCATTGGCGACCATCACCCCCTCAGCCCCCTGCAACGAACGCACAAGATTGGCAGAGAGCTTGATACTCTCCTTGGTGACGCTAGAGACAGTAGGGAGTCGATGTACCACACTCTTCGCCTCTAGTTCGATAGCGGCTTTATCCGCATTCATTTTATTGAGTGCTTGGTGTAAGATAGAACCACTATTGGTCAGTAGTGCCCAGATGATATGGATCGGCTCCACCTCTTGGTTTTTGCTATGTAGTGCTAGAGAGATACCCGACTCGATACTCCCCTGCATTTGGTTGGTTAATTTTTCTAAAATAGACATAATTGAAACTCCTTACTCACTGAATTTGAACTATTATACAACTTTAGTCACTCTATGTCAAGTTTATTGAGTCAATAATAGATTTTTTTCCTTAACTTCACATTAATCTATCTTTGCTATACTTCACTTCAGAAAAAATTAGGAGATATTATGTCTGAATTAAAGAAGTTTCGTCTTATTAACAAAATAGAGGGCTACTCATTTATCGTCTTACTCTTTGTTGCGATGCCACTTAAATATAATTTTGGTTTCCCACTCGCCACCAAAGTCGCAGGGATGCTCCACGGACTCCTCTTTATGGTCTTTGTCTACCAACTACTCGAAGCAACACGCGAAACCCCCCTCACCAAAAAAGAGGCACTCTACTTCTTCATCCTCTCACTTATCCCCTTTGGGAGCTTCTATACAGACAAACTCTGCAAAGCTAAAGAAGAGGCTGAAGCGATTACAATTAAAGCGTAAGTTACCTCAATAGACTTCTTGCATAACCAAAAAAATGATAAAATTTTTGGGGCTAGAAGTTCTAAAAATTTACAAATTGGTAATGCTGTTCCTTCGTTTTTAGTAATAGCTTTAAAAGATTCGATTAAAAAGCATTTACAAATAGACAACAAAACCTAGCAATGAACACTAAAGTGTCGTTGTAGTCAACCGTTGTCGGATAAATTAAAATTATATTGATTTTAGTAAATTTTCATTCAATGTTAGATAGTATTAATTAAAATGGAAAGGGTTTCATATGCCAAGAGGTGAACGAACATCAGATAGATTAAAACAAGATTTAGTTGAAGAATTATGTATAAAAATAAATTGTACTTTTGATAATACAATTTATAATCCGAATAATGGAACAATAACAAAGCAATTATTACAAGAGGTTTGTAAAAATATAGGTTTTGCAAACTATAATATATTAAGTAAAACAGAATGTGCAAATAATATATGTACTAAATTAAATTTAAATTGTGACAATATTGATTTTAATGACGATGACGATACAAGTTCTGCTGGATTTATTGAAAAGATAATACAAAATTTGCCATGAATAAGTTAATTACAACACAATATTTTAAAGAATATAGAAAAGAACTAGGTTTTACAAATCAAGGTGATGTAAAAAAGTTTTTTGCAGGAAAAGATATAACACCTACTGTAGATTACAATTATATTGAATTATTAAATACTAGACTTATTGAAATAATTAAAAAAATTAATTCATTAGTTTCAAATGAAATTAATTTTAATAATATCGATGAATTTTGTACAAATAATGTAAATGTAGTTTTCAATAAACTAAAAGATAATAATATAATTCAAAGATTAAACAATCAAGGAAGAAGACCTGAACAAGTGTATTTTTCATAGATGAGAGGTTATATAATTTCAAATTATTTTTTAAAAGCACTAAGTAAAATATTTAAAGTAAGTCTTGACAATATTTCATTAATTGGAGATGATGATTTAGTAAATATCGAATCATTCAAAAGAACACCTACAGCTGATTTAGAAATTTTATTAAATAATGGTAATAAATTAAGAATTGAAGTTCAATCTGGTTTTGTCGGTGTTAATGATATTAAACAGCATAAGGTCTTAGAAGCAAAAAGAATTTTTCAAACAGAGGGTATATCATCTTTAGCAATTCATTTTGATTTATTTAATGGTCAGGTAGCATTTATAAAGCTAGATGAGATAGAAGATGATAGTGTAAATTGGATTACAAGACAACAAATGGAAGGTCAAACTGTTTTCAATATCGATCAAAATTATTTTACATGGAAACTAACCCAAACACCACCATTATTAGAAGATATATTTCAGAGTTAAATATGATAAATCAAAAATTTAAAGTTTTAGATTTATTTGCAGGTGTGGGAGGTCTTAGTTATGGGTTTGCTCATGATGAAAATTTTGAAATTGTAGCAGCTAATGAAATTTTATCTGATATGGCACAAGCATATTCTTTAAATCATCCAACTGTTAAAATGTATAATTGTGATATTAAAAATTTTAGTATTAAAAATCTTTCAGAAGACTTACAAATTAAAAAAGGTGATATTGATTTAATTGTTGGTGGTCCACCTTGTCAAGCATTTTCAACTGTTGGAAAAAGGTTAATTGATGACCCAAGGGGTCAACTTTTTCAAGAATACTATAGAGTTTTAGAAGAACTAAATCCTAAAGTATTTTTATTTGAAAATGTGAAAGGTCTTTTATCGATGCAAAAAGGTGAATTATTAAAAACAATATTATCCCTTTTTGAATCATTAGGGTATAAAGTTAAATATGATATTTTAAATTCAGCAGATTATGGCGTACCACAAATTAGAGAGAGAGTTATAATTATTGGTACAAAATTAAATCAAGATTTTAAATATCCAGAACCAACACATTCAAATAAAAATAATATTTTTAATCAAAATTTAAAACCATATTTATCATTATCAGAGGCTATTAGTGATTTACCTTTTATAAAAAGTAATGAAGAAAGTTTTGAATATAATAGTGAACCAAAAAATAATTTTCAAAAGCTAATGAGACTTAATGCACCAAAAAAATTAATGGATCATAATGCACCAAAAAATAATGATAAGTTAGTAAAGCTTATGGAATGTTTACCTGATGGTGGTACACCAGCAGATGCTCCTGAAGAATTACGACCAAAGAGTGGATTTAAAAATACATATTGTAGACTATGGTGGGAAAGACCTGCTCCAACAATTACAAGGAATTTAAGCACACCATCATCTTCAAGATGTATTCATCCTAAAGCACCAAGACCTTTGACAACGAGGGAAGGAGCAAGAATACAATGTTTTCCAGATGATTATATTTTTTATGGGTCAAGAAGTTCTAAAAATTTACAAATTGGTAATGCTGTTCCTTCGTTTTTAGCAATAGCTTTGAAAGATTCGATTAAGAAGCATTTACAAATAGACAACAAAACCGTTAAATGACAAAGCTATTGGGGAGTCAACTTTTAATACTTTTACTTTCGTTAGGAGAACATAAAGAGGCAATACTTACTCATATTCTATTAAAAAGCTTAAATCATAAGGAATTAGGATATGAATCCAAGGATTAAAACTCTGGTCTCATTAACACAAATCCTATATACTACTTTGATACTAAATTTAACACAAGAGCAAACAATGAAACTCTATGCACCATGGGAAAAGGCTTTTCAGCGAGTCTCTACCCCGTTTGAACACTTCCTTCATGCCCAGACCACTACGGGTGTGGTACTTATGTTTATGACACTTCTTGCACTTATACTTGCTAACTCTCCCATGACAGAAAGCTATGTGCATTTTTTTCATACAAAAGTTGACTTTACTGTAGGCTCATGGGAGCTTTCTCATACTATTCACCATTGGATAAATGATGGTCTGATGGCTATCTTCTTTTTTATCATAGGATTAGAGATAAAGCGAGAAGTGCTAGTAGGGGAACTCTCAAATATTAGAGTCGCTATTTTGCCTATTATGGCCGCTATAGGCGGTATGCTATTTCCTGCGTTGATATATTATAGTATCAATGTAGGTACAGAGGGTGCTGGAGGGTGGGGTATCCCTATGGCTACGGATATCGCGTTTGCCATCTCGGCATTGGTCTTGTTGGGTAAGCGCGTTCCTCCTGCTTTGGTTACTTTTTTGGTAGCACTTGCTATTGTCGATGACCTTGGTGCGGTGTTGGTTATCGCACTCTTCTATACAGAGCAGATACACCTCTTACCACTTGCATTGGCTGGGGGTCTATTTTTACTCTTGGTGTTGTTTAACCGTTTTGGTATTCATATGATTTTGCCTTACTTTATTGTAGGGCTTATTATGTGGTTTTTTATGTTGGAGTCAGGGGTACACGCTACGATAGCAGGGGTTATCGCAGCACTTACCATACCCTCTAAACCCAAGCGTTCACCTACAAGCTTTAGACAAGAGGCTAAAATCTTACTAGACGAATACGACACTTATCCCATAGATGCAAACGAAGGGATGAATGAGAGACAAAAAGCTATATTGCTTAAATTGGAAGACAATATCAATGAGATTGGTACACCTGCTGCAAGGCTAGAGCATGCCTTACATCTTCCCGTTGCACTGATTATCATCCCTCTTTTTGCGTTGGCAAATGCGGGGATAGCCATAGACTTTAGCGCTATTAGTACAACAATAATGACACCTATCTCTATGGGAATTATTGCGGGTCTTATCTTGGGTAAAGTTTTGGGTATCTTTGGGGTAGCATGGTTAGCCATCAAGTTAAACATAGCATCTTTGCCACAGGGAAGTAGTATAAACCAACTCTTTGGGGTGGCATTTTTAGGGGGTATTGGGTTTACGATGTCCATCTTCGTGGCGGACTTGGCATTTGTAACTACTCCAGAGCTTATCTTCCAAGCCAAGGTAGGGATCCTTGCTGCTTCTTTATTTGCTGGCGTGTTTGGCTACAGTTGGTTACGATTTGTTGCCAACTCAAAATAGTGAGCCAATGATAGAAGGGCTATCACTATCGCTTCCCCACCCTAAAATTATGCTATAATCTACCCCTTCAATACTTCATACAAAGGACTACACCCTATGGCTGTGGCTAAAAAACTCTTCCAGTATTATCTCTTGATGATTACGATCTTTTTTATAGGGCGTTTGGCTCTATTTTGACCGTTTTGCCGATAGTGGGGTCAACTACTATCTGAGCTTTCTCTATGGACTCAAGATGGATACAATGCTCGCTTCGATACTCTTGATACTCCCGCTTATTCTCCTCACCTTTAGCCCTACGGTTTTGAGTCGTATCACCAACCTCCTATTGCGTCTCTACTTCTTAGTTATCTTTGGGCTACTCATCTATATGGAGGTGGCGACCTTCCCTTTCTTCAGTCAGTACGATGTCCGCCCCAACTTTAAGTTTGTAGAGTACCTTGAGTACCCTGTCGAGGTGTTCCATATGCTCATTGCAGACTTCAAGCTCCCCTTGAGTATCGCCTTTGTGATGATAGGACTCTTTAGCTGGATCTTCATCAAGCAGAGCAAGACCAGTTTTATCGCTCCACTCCAGACCCCACTGACCCATCGTCTACTCTGGTTTGTCCCGTTGGCTCTTCTGCTACTAATCGGGGTGCGTTCCTCCTTTGGGCATCGCCCTGCCAACCTCTCTGATGCGATGTATTCGAGTAATCGTATCATCAATGAGATCACCAAAAACTCCCTCTACTCAGTAGGCTATGCCATCTATGCCAACAAAAAGTACGCCACCAAAGCGATCAAACGCTACGGCAAGATGCCTATCGAGGAGGCACTCCAACGCATGCACGCACGCCTCGGTATCACCCCTACAGAGCGCAATAGCTCCTCACCCTTTAGACGACTCGAAAAGAGCCACTTCCCAACACCCAAGCGAAAAAACCTCGTCATCTTCCTCCAAGAGAGTCTTGGCTATCAGTTTGTCTCCCCTCAAATCACCCCTGAGCTACTCAAACTTAAACAAGAGGGGCTTTGGTTTGATGATGCCTACTCCAATGGGACACGCAGTGTACGAGGGATTGCAGGGAGTAGTGCGGGCTTCTTAGCCGTACCAGGCAAAGGAGTCGTCAAACGCACCAAATCCCAAAGCGACTTCTTCACCTTCGCCTCACTCCTCAAACCCTTAGGCAGGCTACCATAGCCTCTTCCTCTACGGCGGAGAGGCACGCTTTGACAATATGCGTTCGTGGTTCTTGGGCAATGGATTTGATGAGATTATCGAGCAGAAAGATTATGATGCACCTCACTTTGTCGCCACTTGGGGGGTGAGTGATGAGGATTTGGTCACCAAAGCCAACCAACGCTTTAGCCAGCTCTACGATGCGGGTAAACCCTTCGCCGCGTTAATGTTTAGCTCCTCCAACCACTCTCCCTTTGATATCCCCCAAGGGCGTATCCAAGAGGTCAAAGCGGGAGAACGATGTGTAGAGAACGCCGTGAAGTATGCGGACTATGCGATAGGGAAGTTCTTTGAGGAGGCAAAAAAGCTCCCCTACTACCAAGATACCATCTTCGTCATCATCGCCGATCACAATATCCGTGTCTATGGGGATGATGTCGTCCCTGTCTCGATGTTCCATATCCCCGCACTAATTTTGGGAGAGGGAGTCACCCCCACCACCTACACCAAGCTCGCCTCTCAACCTGATGTCCTTGCCACTGCCCTAGACTACCTAGGCAAAGACCTCCACTACCCTATCCTAGGCAACACCATCTTCTCTGACACCAAAGCCAACCTCACCCTAATGCAGTTTAATGAGAGCTATGCCCTCAGAGTCGATGACCAAGTCGCCGTCATCCGCCCCAATAAACCCGCCCAGACCTTCACCTACACCCAACAACATCTCCACCCTGCCCCACACAACCAAGCCCTAGAACACGATGCCCTAGCCTTCATCCTAGGACTCAACTATCTCTATGAGAAACAACGCTATCGGTGAGGATGGTAATATTTTGGAACTTGAAGAAAAATTAGAATAAGGCTTAGAAAAAACCCCTCTTGAAGAGATTTAAGCTCTATAGGCTCCCTAGTGGGAACCTACAAACGCTCAGGCATCTCATCCTTAAAGGCGATAGATTCCGCTTTGGATAAGATCTCTAAGGCTCCCTTGGAGATCATCGCTTCGGCGAGTTCTCTGCCGAGGTCGTCACAGGTGGTGAGGGGGGCGGTGAGGGTTTCGTGTAGGATGTGTGTCCCATCGGGATAGCCTAGCATCGCACGAATAGTGATCTCCTCCCCTTCGATAGTCGCATTGACCGCGACAGGGGCAGAGCATCCCGCACCGATCTTGGAGACAAAATCCCGCTCTAGCTTCGTAGCGATAAAGCTTGCTTCATCATTGAGGCTCATGGCGATCTCTCGCACCTCACTATCACTACTCACGATCTCAATCCCCAACGCAGCCTGCCCCATCGGAGGGATCATAAACGCCAGTCGCTCTACATGAGGGATACCTTTGAGGAGATCAAGGCGTTGCAGTCCGATATAAGCAAGGATAATCGCATCATACTGCCCCTCTTTGAGTTTGCGTAGACGGGTGTTGACATTGCCTCGTAGGTCTTTGACGGTGAGGTCGGGGCGTTGCTCTAGGAGTTGCATCCGTCGTCTAAGGCTTGTCGTCCCCACAACCGCACCCTGAGGCAACTGAGCCAAGCTCTCATAAGTGTGAGAGAGGAAGACATCGCTCTGATCTTGACGCTGGGTAATCGCACACAACTCAAGCCCCTCAGGGATATAGGTCGGGACATCTTTGAGCGAGTGGACAGCCAGATGCGCATTGCCTGCGAGCATCTCATCCTCTAGCTCCTTGGTGAAGTGTCCTTTACCACCTACAAGGGCAAGTGGTTTATCGAGTATCTTATCCCCCTTGGAGGTGATCTCATTGAGTTCTACAGTGATATGAGGAAACGAGTTCTCCACTCTCTCCTTGATATGGTACGCCTGCCACAATGCGAGATTACTCGCTCTGGTTGCTATGATTAGTTTTTTCACTCGTTACCTTTTAGTCTATCAAATCTTTGTAACCTACACGCATCTTGTCCCACTCTCCATCGATATAGATTGTAGGGGTGCCTGTGACCATCATCTTGCCTGCTGCTAGCTCATCCGCTTTGATCGCATCTTTGACCGATTGTGCATCAATCTGCTTTGGGGTGATACTGTAGCCTGTATGCTTCTTGACCGCTTTAAGTATCTTGGCGGTATCTTTCTCTCGTGCGGAGATCTTGAGGCTATAGATCTTCTCTACTACCTCACTTTTCCCCTCATGCTGTGCCACATACATTACGCGAGTGAGGACATCTGAAACAGGGTGGATACGCAAGAGCGGGAGGTGGTAGTAGTAGACAGCAAGCGTATCAGGGTGCTTCTTGGCAGCCTCAAAGATCTCAGGTACCGTCTCTTGACAGAAGGGACACTGTGGATCAGAGAAGATCAGTACCTTATGCTTTGCATCCTTATTGCCTAGGAGTAGATGCTCCGCACTATAGTAGCTCTGCGGTACAGTTGGGCGTATCTGATCACGGTAGTCATTGCCTGTTTTGAGGTCGACGAGATTCCCTGTGATTAGTCCATCTTTGACAAACATCATCTCAGGAGCATGGATCTCTTTGCCTTTGTAGGTCAAGTCGATTGTTGTCAAAAGTACCTGCCACCCTTTGAGGGCTTTGTGTGTTTTAGACTCTAAGACCGTGACCCCTTTGACTTTGGCTTCAGGGTTCTTAACGATGGCTTTCTTGGCGTATTTGACTAAGAGTTTATTCTCTATCTTTGGTGAGGCACTCAGTGTAAGTGTTGCCACTACGGTACTCATCAATAATTTCGACATCAATGACATGATCATCTCCTTGTGTTTGGTTAAATTTTCTATTTTCTGGTGTTATTTTAGCAACAAATCGTAAATAAGAGGCATAGAGCAACGCACTCACCCCCAAGGCATCACTCAAAACCCCTGGGATAATGATGAGCAATGCCCCCATGAGATAGGCGGTACTCGCACTCTGAAAACTCTCCATACTAAGCTTACCGCGTGAGACAGAGTTGAGATTGCCCATAAGTGTGAGAGGGGAGTACTTAAGGATACGAAGCCCCACAATCATACTCATCACAATCCATAGCACAGACCCCAAAAACCCTATCTTCTCCCCCACTGAGAGAGAGAGGTAGAGTTCTAACAAAAGAAAGGGAACAGCGATAAGGAGTATCATACCCCAAGCCTTGCGAAGAGTGTTGCGATAAGTTCCTCGACTGCGACTTCCTCTTTGATCATCCCTGCTCTCTGGAGGAGTTCGACCCGACCCTCTGCAAGATTTTTTCCGATGACCACACCATGAGGAACACCTAGAAGCTCATAATCCTTCATCTTTGCACCAAAACGGTCCTTACGATCATCGAGAAGTACATCAACCCCTTTGGCACGCAACGCCTCATAAAGCTCCTCTGCCAGAGCCACCTGTGCTTCATCTTTGATATTGGAGACGATTAGGTGTAGATCAAATGGGCTAGAGGAGTCTGTCCAGATACACCCTCTCTCATCGTGATTCTGTTCGATAATGCCCGCAAGCAGACGACTCACACCGATACCATAAGTCCCCATCTCATACGCTTGGGCTTTGCCCTGCTCATTGAGGAAAGTGGCATTGAGTGAGGCGGAGTATTTGGTACCAAGCTGGAAGATATGCCCCGCTTCGATCCCTTTGGTGAGGCGTAGAGGAGCCCCACATGCACAGAGATCCCCTACTTTGAAATCCTCTGCTACTTCGATATTGGCACCATACTCACACGCATCACAGACGATGATATCATCCTCACCCGAATCCGCTAGAAGCATAAACTCCTTAGAGCCACTCCCCCCAATCTGTCCAGAGTCCGCATCGACCACACGGAAGTTGAGTCCTAAACGGGTAAAGATCCTCTTATAGGTCTCCTCCATCAAGGCAAACTCCCGTTGCATATCCTCAAACGAGACATGGAAGCTATAGCCATCTTTCATCAAAAACTCACGCCCACGCATGAGACCAAATCGTGGACGGATCTCATCTCTAAACTTGAGGTTAATCTGATAGAGGTTGAGTGGGAGTTGCTTGTAGCTCTTGACGCTCTGACGCACGAGGTTGACCATCGCCTCCTCATTGGTTGGGCTGAGGAGGTAGTCGTTCTCTTTGCGGTCTTTGAAGCGTAGAAGCTCTTTACCATACTCATCAGCTCGTCCACTCTCTCTCCAGAGTGCCGTAGGGGTGACAAAGGAGAGGCTTACCTCTTGACATCCTGCCTTATCTAGCTCCTCTTTGACCACTTGACGCACACGATCAAGTACCTTTTTCCCAAGGGGAAGGTAGTTGTAGAGTCCTGAGTCCCCTACCGATTGGATAAAACCTCCACGGATTAGGTAGATATGGCTTGCGAGGGTCGCATCATTGGGAGTCTCTTTGGTTGTAGGGATGAGTAGTTGTGAAAATTTCATTCAGTGTATCCTTTTGTATGGTGATCTTTTTTATACTGCTTGGCATTGATATGCTCTGTATCGATATTAAACATCTGCTTAACTGCATCAATACAGTTGGCATTGTGCTTCTCCACAGAGGAGTGTCGGAGGTTTTGGGTCGGGTCGTGTAAGAAACGGTTGAACATCTGCTTGGCCATCTTACGCATATTGGCTTCATACGCTTGGGGGACAAAGCCCTTCTTGATGGCACGCACTAGCTCTTTGTCTATCGCGATGGCTACATCCTCTCGCATCTTCTTGATGACAGGCTCGATGGAGAGGGCTCTTAGCCACCCATAAAACTCCTCTTTGTACCGCTCGACAATCTCCTCTGCCCGTACCGCTTGCTCTTGACGCAGGGCGTGGTTGTTGTTGGAGATGGTTCGTAGATCATCGATACGAAAAATCCGCAATCGCTCCAGATCAAACGCATCGATATCACGCGGGATTGCCATATCAAACCAGTGGCGTGGAAGGCTCTCATTTTCGATCATCGCACGGGTAATGATAGGCTCCTTTGAAGCAGTCGCACTAAAGAGGAGACGGTAGCGGTTGAGATACTTAGGGAGTGCCTCCATCGTATCGGCTTTGACATTCTCTCCAAGCGTCTCCGCGACCGCTTCGACCTTGGCAAGGTCACGCCCGATAAGTACCACATCACACCCCACTCTAAGCAGATGCTTGGCAGCCAAGACACCCATCTCTCCAGCCCCCACAACAATCCCCTTCATCCCTTGAATATTGTCACCCAAGAGGTGGTGGGCTTGGGCTACTGCCACAGAGGCGATAGAGATGGGGTTTTGGGAGATATTGGTCACATTGCGTACTTCAGCAGCACACTTGACGGCGTAGGAGATGACACGGTTGAGCTTACTCCCTGCTGTACCGTTGGCGTAGGAGAAGCGAAACGCCTCTTTGACCTGTCCTGTGATCTGTGACTCCCCAATGACCAAGGAGTCCAGAGAGGAGACTACAGAGAAGAGTTGAGAGACCGCCTCCTCATCATCATACCGCTTCGCCACACTCTTAAGCTCATAGAAGTTGACCCCACTCTGCTGACTCATCAACCCCAACACCGCATGGTAGCTAGAGAAGTTATCTTTGGTCGCAAGTACGATATCGACACGGTTACAGGTCGAGACCACAAACACCTCATGGACAAACTCAAACCCCACCAGTTGATTGAGTAGGGTACGCTTACTCTCCTCATCGGCAAATGCCAACTTCTCCCGTAGCGACTGTTCACAACTCTTGTGAGAGAAACTCACCACTTGATAGAACATTAAAACTCCCTCTCAATCATCGCCATCGCAATTCCACTCAGAGCCGTCTCCCCTGCATGGTTCATAAGGCTAATCGCCTCCTCCACTAGTACCTTCGCCTCTGCATAGCTCTTGGCAATCACCCCATACGCCTCCATCTTCTGCTTGATCCACTCCGCCTCTTGGGTGGAGAGTCTTTTGGCATGGAGTCGCTGAAGGTGCTGTTGCTCCTCGGGAGTCATCGCCTCATGGAGATAGATATAGGGTAGCGTCGTCTTCCCCTCCTCAAAATCATGCAATGCAGGCTTCCCTAGGGTCGCCTCATCCATGGTGATATCCAAGATATCATCGATCATCTGAAAGGCGATACCGAGGTTGCGTCCATAGGTCATATAGGTAGTGACATCTTTGTCCGCTAGGTGTGCCGCAGCCCCCGCAGCAGCCTCCATCAGTGAGGCAGTCTTCTGGTAGATCATCTTGAGGTAGATTGTCCTATCGAGGTTAAACCCTTCAGAGAGTGTGACATCTTTGAGCTCCCCCAATGAGAGCTGGACAACAGCGTTGGAGACGAGTTTGGCAACTGTGGGAGAGATATGACTCAGTTCAAAAAAGCCTTTGGAGTAGAGGATATCCCCTAGCATAATGGCTGTTTTATTGCCATAGAGGGCATTGAGTGAGGGTTTGTTACGACGCATATTGGCATCATCGATCACATCATCATGGAGCAGACTTGCCGCGTGGATCATCTCCACCACCGCAGCGGTCTTCACCGCAAGGAGTCCTGAACCTGCGATCTTCATGATGAGCTTGGCTCTGAGGCGTTTGCCGTGTGGTAGCTGGCTATAGAGTCTACGCACCTCTGGATCATCAAGATCACCTATAAACTGTTCTATCTTTCTCTCGACCGCACTTAGCATCCTCACTCCTCTAAAAAAGTGGATTATTATAGCCAAATAGCTTTAAAATCTTGACCACTTCACCCTACGCTTTGATCCGATAAATCACCGCATAGAGGAGCGGGACATAGAGGAGATTGAGTACCGTAGCCCACGCGATACCAAAGCCTAGCGAGATCGCCATAGGCTGTAAGATAAGTGCCTGACCACTGGCAAAAAACATCAAAGAGAAGAGTCCGAGTACCGTGGTCACAGAGGTGAGGATAATCGGACGCAACCGCATCCCCGCCTTCTGTGTCATCTCCGTGTAGTGGGTGCTGTTTTTGATAAAACTGAGCATAATCAACCCATCATTGACCACCACCCCTGCTAGTCCGATGATCCCCATCACCCCTGGCATACTCATATGGATCCCCATCACCTTCGCCCCTACCAATGCCCCAAGGACAGAGAGTGGGATGGTCGAGAGGATAATCAACGGCAAGATTAGAGAGTTAAACATCCACACCAAGGTGATAAAGATCAAAAAGATTGCGATCAGTGCAGCTTGCATCATCTCTCGCTTGAGCTTGGTGTTCTCTTTCTCCTCCCCTTTGATAATCACCTTCACCCCCAACGCCTCTAGCTTGACAAGCTGTGGTTTGAGCTGACTCATCACCTCTGTTGTCGTTACCACCCCCTTATCGACGCGAGCAAAGACCGAACGGACCTTCTCTCCATCCTCCTTGAAGGTCTTCACAAAACTCTTCTGGTAGAAGAAGTCACAGATATCTCCAAGCTTGACACGATAACGACCATCAGGGGTACTCAAACGGAAGTTGGCGATATCGTGACTCTGGCTCTTGTAGCGATCCTCTAGCTTGATACGCACCAACCCTTTGGTGTTGAACATCTTGGCATACTCCGCCTCCAAAAACGCCCCTCTTAGGCTACTCACGACCGTACTCTCACTAAAGCCCAACGACTGTCCATAGGCATTGACCCGAAGCTTTAGCTCTCGCTCCCCCTCATTGGCGTTGTTGGAGATATCGACCACCCCCTCTAGGGTGGAGAGGTTTGCCTCAAGATAGTGCATCGCTTGGCGTACGGCGTGGTTGTCTAGTGAGGCAAACCCTATCTCGATATCATGGCTGACGATACCTGTCTGTTGCACATAGACATTAAACTCCTCATAGAGACGTTTACCCTGAATCTGTTGCTGACTAAACTTCTCAATGACATCTCGTTTGACCTCTTTGACAATCGTTTGAGCTGTTTTGTAGCGTACCATATCACTATCATCATACTCCAAAGAGAAGATCGGATTGATATAGCGGTCAAAGAAGTTCTCAGGGGCTTTCTCATGGAGGTTGATAAAGATCTGAAAGACATTATCCCCCACTTCAAAACTCGTATCTGGGTTAAACTTGAACCCAATCACTGAGGTGACGGAGTCAACGGCATTGTGATCGAGTGTGTCTAACAACTGCTTCTCTATCTGCGTTACATACGCCTCAGTCTGAGTGAGGTTGTTGTTGATATCAATCTTCCCATTAAGATAGATCTGCTGTGCATCAAACTCAGGAAAGAGCTGAAACTTCGTCACCCCTATCATCCCCACCGTACTGACGATAATAAACGCCACCAAGACAATAAGAGAGCGATACTTTCGCTCAAGAAGTCGGTGAAGAAGCTCTGTATAGTGGTGGATAAAGCGGTACCAGAAGCTCCCTTTGGTATCGATATTCTCTACAGACAAATTTCCCACATTTCCCATACTAAAAAACTCTTTGGCATGGAGGGGGAGGAAGTAGAACGCCTCAAAAAGGGAGGAGAGGAGCAAGATACTAATCATCACAGGCAAGACATGCATAAAGATCCCCATCTTACCACTCATAATCAAAAGAGGCAAGAAGGCAAAGACTGTGGTGAGGGTGGCAGTCAAGACCGCGGGGAACATCTCTATCGCCCCATCAATCGCCGCATCTCTAGGGGACTTCCCCATCTCTAGGTGGCGGTAGATATTCTCCGCTACGACGATTGCCTCATCTACGAGCATCCCCAACGCGATCAACGCCCCAAGCAGGGTGAGCATATTGAGACTATAGGCGATCATATCCGCAGTGATGAGCGTAATCATAAAACTCGTAGGAATCCCTATCGCCACCACCCATGCGATACGCATATTGACCGAGAGGAAGAGTGCCAAAAAGACCAAAATCAACCCAAACATAATATTAGAAGAGACGAGGTTGAGACGATTTTTAATCCAGATAGAGGTATCGGTATAGCTCTCAAAACTCAACTGAGGATACCTCTTGCGATACTCCATCAGCAGGGTGCGTATCTCCTTACTCAACGCAATCGCATTTCCCTCTTTGCTCTTGTTGATATTGAGCGAGATATTGGCTTTGCCATTGAAGTGTGAGAGCTGTTGTGGCTCCCCTAGCCCCAGTGTCACCTTCGCAATATCCCCAAGCCTAACGCGTTTGCCCCCGACGCTGAGTAGTGTCTCCTCTAGTGCCATGGCACTCTTCTCCCCATTGATTGTCGAGAGGTAGAGGTGATCGCCTTGGGTGTCAAGCGTCCCCGCAGGAAAAATCGAGGCGATCCCTGAGATAGCTTGGTAGACCGCTCGCTTACTCAACCCATACGCATCAAGCTTTTTTTGGTTGAGTATGATGCGTACCTCCTCATCCGCATCCCCACGGATGGAGATGCCTGAGAGGTCTTTGATAAGCGAGAGTTTCCCTTTGAGATCATCCGCAGCTTCAAGAAGTTGCTCCTTTGCTACATCACCCGATATCGCTACCAAAAGAAGTGGATAGTCATGGACAACGACCTTGGCGATCGGCTCATCCATATCAGAGGGGAGATCTCGTCGTGTATTGGCGATGATATCTTTCACATCAGAGAGTACCTCTTGGGTCTGACTCCCTGTTTTGATATCGGCATTGATTGCAAAGCGTCCATTTTGGATACTTGTATAGAGTGTATCGATCTCTGAGAGGCTTTTGAGTTCATCCTCTATCTGCGTGACGACCATCTTATCAAGCACATCCGCACTCGCCCCAACATACCCACCACTCACAGAGATCT